>Ga0115851_100368_pt1 | contig 19276 bp, 22 predicted proteins | sample InSIn2gowninarea_FD_83865 | JGI IMG/M metagenome (GOLD analysis project Ga0115851, IMG submission 83865)
AGCGGGACACCTAAAATGAAATGAATAAAGAGTTTTGATCCCTGACGGAGGGTTGACCAGACCGACTCTAACATGGTCTTCATTGGCATCTTTGTTTCTTTGCAAAGTTTGCAACTGGTCATTTACTAGTTGCAGCTGGCCATCACAGGGTCTTGTGCATCTGCTGGTGTGGTCAGTATTCTCCATACTCGCCCAATCCTTAAACTGTGAGTAATTGGTGGTCTAAAGCCTTGTAGTCTGGGGTTGTTCATGCATGTCTGGAGTCAAGCGAAGTAGAAGTGTTTATCTAGCTTGAACAAGCATCATTCTTTCCATTCATCCATTTCCAACATTGAGTTGAGTTTGTAATGTTCTCGAGCATCTCTGAGCTACAACCTAGGATAATTTCTTGGGGTGATAACATTGCTATACCAAACTTCTTACAGAATTCTTCAAATTCCTTACTAAAAACTCTCCACCGTTATCTGTCCTCAGCACCTTTATCTTCTTCTCTATCTAGTTTTCCACTAGAGCCTTAAATTCTTTAAACTTGTCAAAGACGTCATATTTCTTTTTAAGGAAATATATCCATGTATTCTTTGAGAAGACATCTATAAATGATACATAGTACACAGACTTACCTAGTGATGGAACCTTCACAAGTCCAAACACATCACTGTGCACAAGCTCTGATATCTGTTTTGCCCTCTTACTACCAGAGGGGAAACTCACCTGATTCTCCTTCCCATATATACAATTTTCACAAAAATCAAAATCCAGAGAGTTATTACTCATACCTTCTACCAAACGTTTACCATGAAGTATTCGAAGGTCCTTCTCACAAATATGTCCAAGCCTTTGATGCCACAACATGGTCTTCTCTCTAGAGACCACTAGATTTTTTGCTCTACTTTCAGGAACCACAAAACTGTTGCACCCATCAACAACAATGCTACCTTGCAGCTTGTACAGAGTTCCAATTTGAACTCCCCACATCAATACCAGTGCTTTCCGAACCATCTTGTAGGTATCCTTCTCGAACATTGTTTTTACACCTGCATCATCCAACTTGCTTACAGAAATCAGATTTTTGGCCAATGCAGGAATATGCAGAACACCCAGAAGTGTTCTAACTCTTCCACCTTGCAACTTCAACTTTACTTTTCTGCGACCAATGATTCTAGCCTTCCTATCAAGCTCTAAGAAGACATCACCACCATCGTATTTCTCATACTCGCAAAACCACTCTCTATGGGGAGTGAAGTGAAAGGATGCACCTGAGTCTATCAACCATGCCTCATGATCTACATGTGTACTTGAAGAAGCCAAGTACACATCCCCACCTTCATCTGAGGTGGTTTTTGCCTCTACAGAAGGAGCATCATCACATCCCTTTCCTTTATCAAGAGCTTTAGATTTATAGTCCTTTTTGTAGTGCCCTTCCTTTCTGCATTTCTAGCACACCACCTTTATAGATTTTCCTGGAGATTTAGTTCTCCCTCTAGATTTAGATCTCCCACTCAATGACTTTTGTTTATGTTTTGGGATCGTCCTCATATAGACAAGGCATCACCTTTCTGGCTCTCCATATTTTTCCATCTCATCTCCTCTGTCAGCAAGGATGAGACTATTTCATCAAAATGCAAGGTAGTTGCATTGCTACCTATTGCAATAACTAGATTATCCCACGAATCTGATAGAGAACACAACAAATTGATGCACTTATCTTCATCTAAAATTTTAATATCAACAGATGCTAATTGAATTACCACAGTATTAAATGCATTTAGATGCTCTGTCACCGAGTTTTCATCTTTCATCCTCAGGTTATACAACTTTTTCCATAGGAATAGTTTATTCACCAGAGACTTAGATTGGTACAAAGTCCCTAACTTGTCCCACAGAGCCTTTGCTGTAGCTTCCCCTGATACATTCAACAATATGAATCTGAGACACACAATCATATTGTGCTCTTTGCCTTACGATCCAAATTCTTCCTTTCTTCATCAGACACTCCAATTGGTTTAGTACTCGGATCTACCGTGAACCACTGATCTTTATCCACCAACAGATCCTCCATCTTGAGTTTCCACAACTCAAAAATTTGACCATTAAATTTCTCAGTCTCTATTTTTCCATTGCTCACCATCTTCTTTTATCACCAGAATTGATCTCACAGATCTCCCACTGAACAGGGTCTACCATAGGCCCGAGCAAAACCCCTCAGCAACAAAGGCGTCCCCTTGAAGCCAAAAACAACTCTGAAACCAAATGTAGGTTTTAACCCCATACAGAAATTACCTGCTTACGAATTCTAAAACACAGAAAATAAACAATGTGAGAGCATAACACATAAAACACATATACACAAAGATTTTCCCCTGGATCCCAAAACTGGGACTACCAGATTGATTTTCATTATATTCATTTCAATGTTATAATACATATTTATACATGCCGAAGAATCCAATATCATGGATCAAAAACCATTGCATCTAATACCATGGACCAGAAAACCATCATGTCCAAAAAACATGTGCGAAAATAATGCACAAAACCATAGGTGGGTCTGCCCAACCTAACATAGGGTCCAAAACCCTATGTTACAATATTGGCAGGATTTTACAATATTGTAGTTTTTTCTGTGTAAAACTGAAAATGCTCATTATCAAGCATTTTAAAAGAAAAATAGAGGCTAGGAATAAATGTTGGGGAATAGAGGCCGAGAAGTAGCACAGTGCAACACAGCACGCACAACACATCCACAACAACATAGATCATGGAGCAGACAACGTAGCTGGCCCAAAATAAACCGAAACATCATAGGGCATCGATAGCGCTTAGCCCAAAAACAACAGAATCAATTAAGGGGCATATATGGCATGAGAGAGCTCCTTGCCAGCACAAAAAACCACCTGAATGCGGTTACTCTTCTGTCAGAAGAAGGAACCTTCAAAACCCATGCTTGCCTAGTTAGGGCATCAGTCAGTTAACAAGACAGATAAGACAGATTAAGACTCCGAGCCTTAGAGAGATCAGAAGCATTGTAAAAGGCCTATAAAAGGCTAGAAAATAAATGTAATAGGGGTTCAACCTCTGGAGATCACTGAGACTTTGTTCCTTCAAGATTCTCATCTTCATTCTAGTGAATACAAGCTTATTTTGTTGTTATATGTTCAATGTCCATTTTTCTCTTATGTTCTAAGCTTACACTTGAACAATTTGTTCATGTTGTGTTTTGTGTCTAAGGCCAGATAACTGTCATCTTATCTCTGCTTTGATAAATTAGATTTGAAAGCTTCTTTTACTTCCTGTAGCTGGCCATTCATATGTGTTTATATATGCATCTGTTGGTACAGGTGGTATTCTCCATCTATTCATTTAATTTACAAACTATTGAGCATTAATGGTCTAAAGCCTTGTAGAGCTGAGGGTGTTCATGCATGTCTTCAGTTAAAAATAGAGTTGAAATGGTTATCTGGCTTGATCCAAACCATCATTCATTCCAATAATTCAGAGAACAATACTGAATATTATATGTTACCAGGCATCTCTGAGCTGCAACCTAGGAGAGGTTCCTGGAGTGATAAAATAATTGTCATCATTGCTGGGGAGAGGAAACTGAAGCTCAGCTTCCCTGGGAAATGACACAGATCCAGCTTTGATGATAGACAAAGTTTTGGAACTTTTTTGGTTGTAATCATCTATCCGGTGACTCTACTAGAGGCCGAACCTCTTGGCAACTCCACTTCATAGTTCTAGCTCAGTTTGTGAGGCATACTCGGAGAAATCCTTAGAAGCCACAAGCTAACCCATAACTGACCCTAAAAAAATCATCAAAGAAAGAAAGGTATTGCAGAAAGGAGCAATAGGTTCAGGTAAACCTAAACAATATTCCATATCTCTGCTAGAAAATCCTGCAATAGAACAAATACATTTTGAGAGTATAGCATATAATACTAGCAGTGAAGAAAAACTCTCAGAGATTCATAAAGCTCCTTATTCTTTAGGTTCTCCTTTTGTTGTAAGCCCAAAGGAAACCTCACCTCCTATCCATCATACTCCTTTAGTCTTGTTAGTCATCCCTGAACCCTCTATCATTCAGACTGCTAGTACTCTTATAACCACCACAACTATGGCAGGACCACAAGCACCCACTAGAATGGAAAGAATCATAGCTGCTAGGTATGGACCTCTAATACTACCCACTCCTTTTAATTGCATGCCTACTGGAGAATATAAAAAATATAGGCCTAAGTTCACTGGGACTGAAGGTGTTAAAACTAAAGAACATCTTGAGTCATTCTATAGCTATGCTAATAACCTAGACATTAGTGAAGATGATGTGTGCATGAGAATCTTTGTCTAAAGCCTAGATGGTGAGGCTAGAAAATGGTTCAGAGAACTAACCCCAAGATCTATAGCAGATATTGAGGCTTTAGATGATGCGTTTCTAAAGTATTGGGGGGGATAAGAAGGATCTCCTCTACTACCACACTGAGTTTGGGAACTTAAAGAGGGAAAATGGTGAGATGTTGTCTGATTTTAATAAGAAATTTAACACATGTACAACAAGATACCAGCTAAAGTAAAACCCACTACTACCTCTGCTAGACTCATCTATGCCAATGCCTTTAATTCCGACTTCTATTTACTGTTGCGGGAGAGGCGATGTGCTTCTTTGGCTGATATGCAGGATGCAGCCTTGGAAGTAGAATCAAACATCATGGCTACAGAGAACCTTAAGGGGAATGCTGATAGAAGGAGACAAAGGGGCGAGTCTTCATCATCCTCTGATCCCAAGATAGATAAAATGACCAAGATGATAGAATCATTAACCTCTGAGATTTCCAAATTAAAGGTTGAGAAGCACTCTGGGAAAGGAATGGTTCCTAATACCTTTGCTCCTCCAAATCCAAATCCATATAGAAGAGTAAATGACCAGTTGCAAACTTTGCAAAGAAACAAAGATGCCAATGAAGACCATGTTAGAGTCGGTCTGGTCAACCCTCCGTCAGGGATCAAAACTCTTTATTCATTTCATTTTAGGTGTCCCGCTTCATCCACTCAGCTGCATTCCGCTAGGGGCATGCCATAATCTGACAGAGGAGGTCATGATAGTTATTTTTCCCTCATGTCTAGTTCCTGTTGGCTCAAGTCTTTTGTCGGTAATCACCAAAGTCCATGGCAGTCAAGGTCTGGTCCTTTACAGGACCAAGGTCATTTTTTATGTTTTGGTCTAGGAACCCGTCGACTTGGTCTTGGAAAACATGTCCAGTAAAGCCATGCAGGCTAGATTGAGGCCCTTACATAGCTATGGTTCAAAGAGTTTCATCGTCAAGTGAATACACTTCGACTCTTCTTCAAAACTCTGTTTTGAAGGAAAGTCAAACAAGGTCATTTATGACAAAATTTTCCAAAAATCGCCGGTTGATTTTTCAAATGCAGTCATGGTTTCCATGGCCAAATGCCTAGCCACACAGTCCCTACAAGGAAATGCTGAAAATTTCATTAGGAGAGCCAAAATTTCAAAGAAAAAGGTGAAAATTAGGGTGTTAAAGTCAATGAAAAAGGTGCAAACACTAACATTAGAAAGTGGATTTTCAATAAAGAGAAAATCAAACTCATCTCTCCTCAAGCCTATATATACTTGTTGTGGCCCAAAACAAAGCCATCGTGCTATTGCAAGCTTGGGAGAGACATTGCTAAGGTAAGAGAGTGAAGTTTGAGGAATTTGAGTGAGTGAGAGCTGGTTTCAAGGAGTACGGTGCATACACCAGGGAGCACGGCACACACAGAGGACGCGGTGCACTCACAACCAGCCTACAGTGGAAAAATTGCAAAGGCGCGATGCACACCCAGCGCGCGGTGCACTAAGCTTGGCGCACGATGCACACAGCCAGGGGCTTTAAAACACTGCAAATTGTTTCATATCTCAGTGGAGGCTAGCAAACAAGAGATTCTCAGGGCAACCACCAGTTCCATTCGATTCAGGGGGCAACAAAATACTCAAGGTACACACAGCAGTAATGGCATCAGGAGTTTCATCAGATTATGAAGGGGGAACACACAATGAGACATCTTCAGGAGAGAGGGCCCATAGGAAACATCACCGAAGTGGCAGACATCTCAGAGATGAGCCAAATACCCTCATTGAGTTGCAGGCATGCCCACTTGCCGTATTTTTTTCTAGCACTTGGCATGTTATGAATTTTGCCAAAAGGTGGAAATTGTCAGAGTACATCATGAGTTGGCCCGCCTTTTTGCACTACATCTACAGGGAGGTCAATCCATCTTGGCTGGGGTCACTTTCACCTTGACACCGGAGACCATATCAGTGGCAACAGGGATACCAAACATTGGGGAATAGTGGCATAAGAAAAAGAAGGTGGAGAGGCATCATTATGAGCCTTACATCAATTACAGCTATTTGAGCCAGCTCACTAGAGTCTTTCCATTCAGATTTTTTAGGGATGAGTATGCCCCCCTCATGAGATTGATCATGAAATATTTCAGTTGTGAGGAAAGGTTTTCCCGCCTCTATGCATATCACATCAGGTTGCTCATGCACTTCACCAGGGTGTGGATGATGAACCTCCCATTTTTCATGTGCAACAAAATAGAGAAGATGAATAACTTTATGCAGCACAAGACCCCTCGATAGCAGCTAAATAGTGTATATCATTTTGCGCTCGTCAGGATTTTGGTGGACCATCAGTTGGGATTGCAGGGTATTGCCTGGGAGGACTTCATCTCCCGTGATTTCTTCAGTGCTCCACCAGTGGTATTAGAGGCAGAGCATGAGGTGGGGGGTCCTTCACATCAGTTTGAGTGCCATGAGGCTGTCACCATGCCAGTGTACATCTCATATCAGAGGGGCAGCAGGTTGTTGTTTGCAGCAGCAAAGCGAGTGTTATCTCAACCCGGGGTGGAAGGGGCCTTGCTTCCGACATCAGCACCGCAGGAGTAGAGCAGAGACAAAGAGCCAGTGCACAATGATGGGCCTTTGGGAGTGCCATCAGGTGAAAGAGAGACTGAGTTTTTTCTCCTCCACAATGATGACACCGACAGAGAGCCAACAAATGAGGAACTTAGAGAGGTCATCCAGGAACAACAGGAAGAGATAGAGACCTTGTCCCTTGACTTAGAGAGGGCCAAGTGGAACATAAAGTACCTGGAACAGAGGAACAAGCAGCTGGAGGACCAACAGGTGATCATGGAGCTGCAAAACATTCGTGAGCATCGCCAAGCTGCTCAAAGGAGAAGGGTTGAGCTCACTTCCTTGGAGCAAGAGATAAATGAAGATCGGGAAGCCAACCTTGAGAGAGCCAACATGCATTTGGAGAGGGTGCTAGAAAAAGCTGACAAGGACCTTGTGCTACTGAGGCACATGGCATTTCACTACCGGGCATGAAACATGAGCGCCAAGGCTCAAATAAAGAGCTTGAAAGCAAAATTGAGGAAAGCAACAAGGAGGGAAAAAGAGGCTAAGGAGCAAGATAGACTTAGAATATTGGATAAGGCTTCCTTGGCTCAGCATTGCACCCCATAGGGAACATCCAGTCCAAATTTCAGCAAATTTGGAGAATTTTTGGGCAAATTTTAATTTTTTGGGTAAAAAACAGGAAATTCCTCCCTCTGCGCCACGCCACTGGTGCGACGCTAAAATTCTAGGGCTCCAATCAAGGAATGGTTTGTATTTTTGGATTCAGCATCTAAAATCACCACTATTGGTGTCCGTGCAAGAAGTTTTGAGAAGATTTGGGGCTCCTAAAGGTCAAAAAACACCCAAAAATGGCCTCTCTGCCACTTTTTTGAAACACAGAAAGCAGTCTTGAGAGAATGACGTTTTGGAGAGGCAAACGAACTATAAATTCAAAAATAATAGTTGGATTGGAAAGTAGATAGGACAGGATTTCCAACAAGCCCACTTGGGCACATTTTGGACACCTGCAAGTGCCCCAAAACAGGCTCCAAAGTGGTGCAACGCACAGAGAATTTGGCGTGGCGCATAAGGGAAAAAGTGCCAGTTTGCTCCCGTTTCGCGAAATTTCAGTTCGCGACATCTCCAAGTGGGCCCAGTCATCTACACTTCGGTTTTTTGACACCCAAGGTGGCATTTAAATAGCTTTTTCTCTAGATTGGCATCCATACAAGTGGCAAAGGAATACAAAGTGTCACCATATCCAAATGTCATGTTTGTGAGCGTTGCACCTATAGCTGATGGTTGGCTCTCCAGCTCCATTTTGTAATCATTCGAGTAAATCTCCAACCCTTGGGAATTCTATCTCTTCCTCACTCATTCTATATATTGTATGCAAGCTATTTGCAAAGGGTTGGTTGGCTTATAACTTCTGGGAGACTATGGGAGAGAAACTCTGTTTCTCCACTGTGTAATTTTGACAGAGAATTAATGAAAGGGAGCAGCTCTGTTTCATGAGATTCTTATGGTTGTGAGTGTAGCAAATGTGTTCTTATGTTTCATATGTATTTTGTTATGTTCCATATTTCATTTCATGCTTAATTTCAGTGAAATTTTCTAAGAGAGATTAGGTAGAATTCAATTTTTATTGCTCTGCCTGTGGGAAAATTTCATGTACAGTGTTATTTCTTCTGTTGAAAAGGATTCATACCACTATGCCCTTTTCACTTTCTTCAGCAATCCATTCATGCCGCGGTGACTCAAACTAAATTGCTACATTTTCTGCCTACCTTGCCTCATGGAATAATTTGTGCCTTTATATTAAATTCTCTGTTCATCGCTGAGCGCCAGTCCCATACCATCCCAGAAGCTCGGCCATTCATAAAAAAAAATTCATGAATCCCTACTCACTTGCTAGCCTAAGGTAAATATTGCATTTCAAGTCATCTCAGATCATTCTCAAGCATTTATTCAGTGAGCGTGACTCGGAGAGAGCCCTCTCCTGTTCTGGTAGGGCTAGCTACCAGACTGAGCGTGGTTTGTGGTTACCCTAATTTTTGCCCTCCTTCAACCTAGGGTGGATTTAGGTGATAACATAGTGGCGACCATACTGGGGATGATATCAAACTGAAATCAAATCCCCTTGTTTCAGCATAATTCTAGGCCTCCGGATGATGAGCTTAGGATTGGATAGGCTGAGTAAATTGGTCGTGTCCCGTGATTTTTCTCAATAGCACGTTGGCTTCAAGATGATATACCAGAGCTAATCTAGACCTGGATACTCCTCAAATCTACGAAAATCCCAATTTGATTCCAAAACTCCTTCGTCAAGAAAGCACCATTCCTCCCATGTTCAAATCCCATTCTTGTCTCGACATTTTTGAGTATCTTGAAGAACTTGAGTTTGACGAAAGGTTTGAGATAGCCTTGTTTGAGTCTAAGTCCTAAAGGGCTACTGACTATACTGTTCCCAATCCACAATTCCTTGTTGTCTTAGAAACAGAAAGAGCTAATTGATTAATAGACAATTATATTGCGGAACAACCCCAAACTCCAATTGTTATCCCCTTGCAAACTGCACACACTCCTCCAACACCCCCAAGGTCAAATCCACTGAGAGTAATGGCTGCCCGGTTCGCACCCCTCGTTCTGCCCCAAGTATTAGACGATATGCCCTCAGATTATCAAAGTAAAATCCCATTTTTTGATGGCACTCCAAAAGGCATCACTGCTCAACAACATGTAGATAAAATGGCAAACTTTTATGAACTGCACGAGATTGATGAGGAAAATGTTGCAATGAGACTCTTTGTGCAGACATTCGTGGGTGATGTAAGGAAGTGGTTCAGAGGATTGGCAACAGCGAGTATCACTACCTTGGCTGAACTGCAGAGACAATTTTTGAATCGGTGGGAAGTGAAGAAGAATCCTCTCCAAATTCTGGTCGAATATGAACAAATCAAAAGAAACGCTGGTGAGTCGGTTCAAGATTACTGTGTTAGATTTAATGTGGTCTATAATGAAATTCCAAATCACCTGAAGCCACCTATAGGACTAGCCATGATGAATTTTCCATATGGTTTTGATGTTGATATGGCATACCAATTAAGAGAGAGAGAACTGGCTACAATGGAAGATATGCAGAAAATAGCGGTCAGTGTTGAAGCAAATCCACTGTCAAGAAGAGCTAGAGCGAAAGTAGAGAAGAAAACCGTGGTGAAAGAGGAATATTCCTCAATGGATCAACTGCTCAAAAAAGTAGAACAAATGCTTGAAAGGGTAAAACTTGACAAGCCCGAGCCACAAGTTAGGAATCCTAACTTCCGTGGCCAGCAACAGCCACAATATAGGATTAGATAGAAAGATCAAAGAAACCAAGAACAAGTTGTACAACAGCCGGTACAAACACCTTTGCAGCAAAATTTGGTACATGGACATGAATCAGATGAGGATGGAAATGTAATAGGCGAAGAGAACCACCTTTTCACTCCAGATGAGCTGCCTACTTACATCACCGAAGAAGAAGAATGTGCAGTGAACTCAGCCACACACCAAGACATGGATTTTATTCTAGCTAGTGACACGGTTTTGGAAGAAGAATTAGAAGAATATCAAAGGGGTTATATGAATGCTCTATCCACACAGCAGCATAGATATTCACTTAGAAATAGAGATGTGCCAGCCAAACCAATTCAGAAAAGGAAGGAGGTTGAAGTAGCAAAAAATGACTCATTAGCCACACAGAGAAAAGGAAAGGAGGCAATTGGTCTAGAGAGCAGCAAATACAAATCAGTAGAACAACCGCAACAGCTAGTTATATCCAAGGAAAAGGAAAGGAAGGAGACCCCAGTCAAAGAGGCAGAAAAGACTCCCACCTTTAGCTTAGAGAATGAGATTTCTAAGTTAAAGCTATCCATCCCCTTGACTGAGATAATGAAGAATAGCAGCTATAGAGGATAGATTTCTAAGATGTTGAGTTTAGATCCAATGTCCAACATGGTGAATGTGGAGGATGATCAACCTGAAATTATTTTTGGACCGGCAACAGATGGTGAGTCTCATGATAGCAATGTGCCTCCATTTTATATCAGTTTAAGATTGCATGATTTTGTGTTGCATAATGCCATGTTCGATTCTGGAGCTTCTCACAATCTCATGCCCAAGGCTATAATGGACAAGCTTGGTCTGGACATCACCCAGAAATATCATGATTTCTATTCATTCGATTCCAGCAGAGTAAGATGTATAGGGCTCATCAAAGACTTAGTTGTGAGTTTGGACCAGCTTCCTATGAAAAATGTTTTGATGGATGTAGTGGTAGCAGACATTCCTCCAAGGTTTGGCATGCTTCTTTCAAGGTCTTGGGTAGCGAAATTAAAAGGGACACTACAACTGGATTTCTCCTATGCAACTATCTTGGTGTTTGGACAAATGAGGAAGTTATACAGGGAACAAAAAATGAAATATATGATCACAAGCAAGGAGAAACCTGTAAATCATCTTATAAATTATGGACATACAGATTTAGAGTCTTTTGTTTTGTTTTCAGATAGTTTAAATGAGATAGATAGTTAGATAGTAGAAGCAGATGACATTCCAGAAATAACAGAAAATTTCAGAGAAATATTGAAGAAAGAAAGACAAGAAAAGCAACAAAATATTTGGCAAACAACTGAAAATAACAGACATCAAGTAATCAAGGAACAACAAATAGATTTCTAGCACTTGAAAGAAGAGGAAGAAGGCTTATGGACCATGGATTTTGATGGAGCTGTAGGCAATGATGGCACTGGGATTGGAATTTGGGTACGCAGTACTTTCTCTGTCCCAAAAAAAGTGCCCAGTAGAGTGAGGGTTTGCTCTTACAAGCTGGCCTTTGAATATTCAAATAATGAAGCAGAGTATGAATCTCTGATTGCTGGCTTCAAAATTCTTAGAAAGTTGAATGCAAAAATGATTTCAGTATATGGCGACTCCAAATTAGTGATAAAATAGGTCAGAGGTGAATATCAAGCGAAAAATCTTAGGATGTGGGCCTATCGCAATGCAGTTTTGGACATCTTGAAATTATTTTCAGAGTACACCTTGACATGTGTGCCTCGTATGCAAAATAGTATTGCTGATGCTCTTGCCAAGGCAGCAAGCAGTTTGAAGATCCCCATGAACTCCTGCAATAAATTTGAAATCCATGTCAAGCATTGTCCAACCTTTCCAAACAATCAGCGATATTGGCAGGTGTTTCAAGATGATGAGGAGATTAAGGATTTTCTGCTCAACAAAGGCAAGTTCAAAGAGACCTCAATTGATGTAGAAAATGATGAAGGCAAAGGGAATGGTTTAGATGAAGCGCAGATCAACGAAATGGACATATAGCAACTGAAAAACAATGTGATTCCTAAAGGCTTAATACCTCTAGAAGAGCTTTTTGATCAAGATGACATAGCCCGCAAGCCAACATTGCATCCAACAGAGAAGGGTGTAGAAGAGGTTAACATAGGAACAGCTGCCACTCCTAAGATGGTAAAATTGTCTAAAGCATTGCCACCAAAGATCAAAGATAAATACATTAGTTTGATAGCCTCATTTGTAGATGTGTTTGCTTGGGATTATTCAGATTTAAAGACCTACGATACAAATATTATTCAGCACATAATACCGATCAAGCCCAATCAAAAACCATTCAGACAAAAGTTGAGAAGGATAAACCCAAAGTTGCTGCCATCAATCAAAAAGGAGGTAAACAGGTTATATAAGTCAAGTATCATTGTGCCTATCAAATTTTCAGATTGGATATCTAATTTAGTGTCTGTATGCAAGAAGACCGGTGAGATCTGCCTATGCATTGATTTTAGAAATTTAAACAAAGTATCATTGAAGGACAACTACCCACTGCCCAAGATGGACCATATACTTCAGCGAGTTGTGGGGGCATCTCGTATGCCACTGCTTGATGGTTATTCCGCATATAACCAAATTTCTGTCCATGAAGATGATAGAGACAAGACAATGTTCACCACTCCATGGGGAACCTTTCATTATGCCAAAATGCCCTTCGGTTTAAAGAATGCAGGTGCCACATTTTAGCGGGCAATGGACTTAGCTTTTGCGAATGAGAAAGATGTTTTTTTGGTAGTGTATTTGGATGACTTGACGGTGTTTTCAAAATTTGATGAAGAACACATGCACCACCTAAAAACTGTCTTTGAAAAATGCAGAAAATATGGTTTATCACTGATTCCAAAGAAGAGCTTGTTCGCCATGGAGGAAAGTAAATTACTTGGGCACATTATCTCGAAAGATGGCATTCGTATTGATCCAGCACGTGTGCAAGCCATTCAGCAAATTGACCTACCCAGGAACAAAAAGGAGATACAATCATTCAATGGTAAGATGAATTTTCTGCGTCATTTCGTGCCTAATCTTGCAGAACATTTGAAAGAAGTGACCAACATGCTCAAGAAGGATAGCCAAGTGAAATGGACAGAAGAGGCTGTAAAATCTTTTAACTTGGTCAAATTGGCCCTTTCTTCAGCTCCAGTTCTAGTCAGCCCGGACTACACTCAGGATTTCATATTGTTTTCATTTGCTTATGAGCACACTATGGCAGCGGTATTATTGCAGAAGAGAGATGATCATGAAAGACCCATTGCATTCTTCAGCAAGGCTATAAGAGATGCAACTTTAAAGTACAACATCATTGAAAAACAAGCCCTAGCATTGGTAAAGGCACTGAAGATTTCCCGGTGTATATCCTACACTCTCACATTCTGGCCTATGTTCCTAATACTATTGTAAAAGATGTTTTAGTACAGACTGATCTGGAAGGGAGAAGAGGAAAATGGATTGCAGCTTTACTGGTATATGATGTAGAAATAAAGCCCACAAAGCTAGTCAAAGGACAGGGGTTGGCGAAGCTGATGGCTGAATCAAACTTGCACACAGTAGACATAAATCTGATCGCTGCCATTTCAAATGAGAATGAGGAAGGTATGTCAGTTCAGGTATCTGAAATGTTTTCTTTGTCCCCATGCTACTCTAATATAATATATGTGCTGAAAAACTTGTCACCACCGCCCGGCATGACTAAAAACAAGGCAAGAACACTCAAAATGAAGGTGGCCAAGTATTGTATTTTGAATTCTGCACTATATTGGAAGGATTCGGTGGCATTTTGCTGAATTGTTTGGTGGAAGAGGAGGCGAAGAAAGTCATGGAGGATTTTCACGGAGGAGAGTGTGGTGGTCACCTTTTTTGGAAATCAATAGCAAACAAAATTTTGAGAGCAGGGTACTATTGGCCTACTTTGTTTGCTGATGTGCATAAGATGGTCAAGTGCTATCACAAATGTTAGATTTTTGAAGGAAAACAGAAATTACAGCCTTTGCCACTTAAGCCTATTGAGGTGAGCGCTCCTTTCCAGCAGTGGGGATTAGAATTCAATGGAGAAATTCATCCCGCTTCTTCCGGACAGCATAGATGGATCCTCACGACGACAGACTATTTCACAAAGTGGATTGAAGTAGACCCTATGAGACAAGAAATAGACATTGTAATCATCTCCTTTCTTGAAAATAACATCTTGTCTCGATTTGGTTGTCCAAACAAATTGATCACTGATAATGTAGCAGCTTTCAAGTCAAGGAGGATGGTAGAATTTTGTCATAAGTATCATATCACTTTGGGTCATTCAACTACCTATCATCCGCAAGGCAATGGATTGGCAGAATCTTCGAATAAATCTTTGGTCAATATCATCAAAAAGCTGTTGGAATTAAACAAAAAGAGCTGGAACAAAAGGCTGGTCCATGCACTTTGGGCAGATCGGATCACTCAGAAAAAATCCATTGGGATGTCACCGTTTGAGCTAGTTTATGGAGTAGACACAATATTTCCCACTTCTCTTGCTACCCCGGTGGTCAAACTTATTCAGGAGGTAGGCAGTGAGGAAGATCCCATGCAGAGAAGGCTGAATCAAATGATCCACTTGCAGCAAACAAGAGAGGAAGTTTTCAGGAACATATCCAAGTTGCAGGAAAAGATAAAGAAAATTTATGACAGAAAAGAAAACGCAGATAAATTTCAGGTGGATGATGTGGTGCTGAAGTGGGATGCAAGGAATGAAGAGAAAGGCAAGCATGGAAAGTTTGAAAATCTTTGGAAGGGACCTTTCAAAATTGAGGCATATAGGGGTCAGAATGCTTTTCTTCTGAAGGAAATGAATGGGGAAGATTGTCCTGGAGGGCTGATCAATGGTTGGCTGCTCAAGCAGTACCACTGTTGAGATAGTAACACTACTTCCACTGTCATTGTAAATACCATTTTTTATTTCAGTTTGGTTTTAGTCTGTAAAATTTGTTTTCAAGGTCAAGTTTGAGTTAGTTTCTTAGTTATTCTAGTTTCACAAATAAGTCAGAGTCCTGTGCTGTTTATCGAAGTAATGACTCCATAGCCCAATGGACCATAGGCACTGTCTAGCTCCTCCAGAGATCTGTTGTTCTTGGCACCTCCAAGGAGCTACTATCCCCCATTGGAGCCAATGTTAGAGTCGGTCTGGTCAGCCCTCCATCAGGGATCAAAACTCTTTATGCATTTCATTTTAGGTGTCCTGCTTCATCCCCTCAGCTGCATTCCAATAGGGGCATGCCATAATCTAACAGAGAAGGTCATGATAGTTATTTTTCCCTCATGTCTGGTTCCTGCTGGCTCAAGTATTTTGTCAGTAATCACCAAAGTCCATGATAGTCAAGGTTTGGTCCTTTACAGGACCAAGGTCATTTTTTATGTTTTGGTCTAGGAACCCGTCGATTTGGTCTTGGAAAACATGTCCAGTAAAGCCATGCAGGCCAGATTGATGCCCTTACATAGCTATGGTTCAAAGAGTTTCATCATCAGGTGTATACACTTCGACTCTTCTTCAAAACTCTATTTTGAAGGAAAGTCAAACAAGGTCATTTATGAAAAAAATTCCAAAAATCGCCGGTTGATTTTTCAGATGCAGTCATGGTTTCCATGGCCAAATGCCCAGTCACATAGTCCCCACAAGGAAATGCCAAAAATTTCATTAGGAGAGCCAAAATTTCAAAGAAAAAGGTGAAAATTAGGGTGTTAAAGTCAATGAAAAGGGTGCAAACACTAACATTAGAAAGTGGGTTTTCAATAAAGAGAAAATCAAACTCATCTCTCCTCAAGCCTATATATACTTGTTGTGGCCCAAAACAAAGCCATCATGCTATTGCAAGCTTGGGAGAGACATTGCTAAGGTAAGAGAGAGAAGTTTGAGGAATTTGAGTGAGTGAGAGCCAGTTTCAAGGAGCGTGGCGCATACACCAGGGAGTGTAGCACACACAGAGGGCATGGCCCACTCACAACCAACCCACAGTGGAAAAATTGCAAAGGCACGACGCACACCCAGCGCATGGTGCACTGAGCTTGGCACGCAACACACACAACCAAGGGCTTTAAAACACTACAAATTGTTTCATATCTCGGTGGAGGCTAGCAAACAAGAGATTCTCAGGGCAACCACCAGTTCCATTGGATTCAGGGGGTAGCAAAAAACTCGGGGTACACACAGCAGTAATGGCATCAGGAGTTTCATCATATTATGAGGGGGGAACACACAGTCTCACATCTTCAGGAGAGAGGGCCCATAGGAGACATCACCGGAGTGGCAGACATCTCAGAGATGAGCCAAATACCCTCATTGAGCTGCAGGCATGCCCACTTGCCATATCTTGTTTCCAGCACTTGGCATGTTATCAATTTTGCCAAAAGGTAGCAAATGTCAGAGTACCTCATGAGTTGGCCCGCCTTTTTGCACTACATCTACAGGGAGGTCAATCCATCTTGGCTGGGGTCACTTTCACCTTGACACCGGAGACCATATCAGTGGCAACAGGGATACCAAACATTGGGGAACAGTGGCATAAGAAAAATAAGATGGAGAGGCATCATTATGAGCCTTACATCAAGAACAACTGTTTGAGCCAGCTCACTAGAGTCTTTCCATTCAGATTTTTGAGGGATGAGTATGCCCCCCTTATGAGATTGATCATGAAATATTTCAGTTGTGAGGGAAGGTTTTCCTGCCTCTATGCATATCGCATTAGGTTGCTCATGCACTTCACCAGGGTGCAGATGATGAACCTCCCATTTTTCATGTGCAACAACATAGAGAAGATGGAGAACTTTATGCAGCACAAGACCCCTCGATAGTAGTTAAACAATGTATATCATTTTGCTCTCATCAGGATTTTGGTGGACCATCAGTTGGGATTGCAGGGTATTGCCTGGGAGGACTTCATCTCCCGTGATTTCTTCAGTTCTCCACTAGTGGTATCAAAGGACGAGCATGAGGTGGGGGGTCCTTCACATCATTTTGAGCGCCATGAGGCTGCCACCATGCCAGTGTACATCTCATATCAGAGGGGCAGCAGGCTGTTGTTTGCAGCAGTAAAGCGAGTGTTATCTCCAACTAGGGTGGAAGGGGCCTCGCTTCCAACATCAGCACCGTAGGAGAAGGGCAGAGACAAAGAGCCGGTACATGATGAGGGGCCTTCGGGAGTGCCATCAGGTGAAAGAGAGACTGAGTTTGTTACCCTTCATGATGATGACACCGATAGAGAGCCAACAAATGAGGAACTTAGAGAGGTCATCCAGGAACAGCAGGTATAAATAGAGACCTTATCCCTTGACTTAGAGAGGGCCAAGTGGAACATAAAGTACCTGGAACAGAGGAACAAGCAGCTAGAGGACCAGCAGGCGATCATGGAGCTGCAAAACATTCGTGAGCATTGCCAAGCTGCTCAAAGGAGAAGGGTTGAGCTCACTTCCTTGGAGCAAGAGATAAATGAAGATCGGGAAGCCAACCTTGAGAGAGCCAACATGCATTTGTAGAGGCTGCTAGACAAAGCTGACAAGGACCTTGTGCTATTGAGGCACATGGCATTTCACTACCGGGCATGAAACATGAGCGCCAAGGCCCGAATAAAGAGCTTGAAAGCAAAATTGAGGAAAGCAACAAGGAGGGGAAAAGAGGCTAAGGAGCAAGATAGACTTAGAATCTTGGCTGAGGCTTCCTTGGCTCAGCATGGCACCCCATAGGGAACCTCCAGTCCAAATTTCAGCAAATTTGGAGAAGTTTTGGGCAAATTTTTATTTTTTGGGCAAAAAACAGGAAATTCCTCCCTATAATTCTAGGGCTCTAATCGAGGAATGGTTTGCATTTTTGGATTTAGCATCGAAACTCATGACTACTGGTGTCCGGGCAAGAAGTTTTGAGAAAATCTGGGCCTCCTAAAGGTCAAAAAACACCTAAAAATGGCCTCTCTACCAATTTTTTGAAACACAGAAAGCAGTCTTGGGAGAATGAAGTTTTGGAGGGCCAAATGAGCTCCAAATTCAAATATTCCAGTTGGGTTGGAAAGTAGACAGGACAGGCTTTCCAACAAGCCCACTTGGGCACATTTTGTACACCTACAAGTTCCCCAAAACAGGCTCCAAAGTGGCATAATGCACAGAGAATTTGGCGCGGCGCACAAGGGAAAAAGTGCCAGTTTGCTCCCGTTTCGCGAAATTTCGGTTCGTGACTTCTCCAAGTGGGCCCAGTCATCTACACTTCGGTTTTTGGCACCCAAGGTAGCATTTAAATAGCTTTTTCTCCAGACTGGCATCCATCCAAGTGGCAAAGGAATACAAAGGGTCACCCCAACCAAATGTCATGTTTGTGAGTGTTGCACTTGTAGCTGATGGTTGGCTCTCCAGCTCCATTTTGTAATCATTCGAGTAACTCCCCAACCCTTGGGCATTCTATCTCTTCCTCAGTAATTCTATATATTGTATGCCAGCTATTTGCAAAGGGTTGGTTAGCTTATAACTTCTGGGAGACTATGGGAGAGAAACTCTATTTCTCCACTGTGTAATTTTGACAGAGAATTAATGAAAAGAAGCGGTTCTGTTTCATGAGATTCTTGTGGTTGTGAGTGTAGCAAATGTGTTCTTTTATTTCATATTTATTCTGTTATGTTCCATATTTCATTTCATGCTTCATTTCAATGAAATTTTCTGAGTGAGATTTGGTAGAATTCAATTTTTATTGCTCTGCCTGTGGGAAAATTTCATGTACAGTGTTATTTCTTCTGTTGAAAAGAATTCATACCACTATGCCCTTTTCACTTTCTTCAGCAATCCATTCATGCCACGGTGACTCAAACTAAATTGCTACATTTTCCACCTACCTTGCCTCACGGAATAATCTGTGCCTTTGTATTAAATTCTCTGTTCATCACTGAGCGCCAGTCCCATACCATCCCAGAAGCTCGGCCATTCATAAAAATTGGTAGAGAGGCCATTTTTAGGTGTTTTTTGACCTTTAGG
>Ga0115851_100369_pt1:0-2500 | contig 19276 bp, 22 predicted proteins | sample InSIn2gowninarea_FD_83865 | JGI IMG/M metagenome (GOLD analysis project Ga0115851, IMG submission 83865)
TAATGTCGGCCATGCTCGTCCTCGGAGGCATACGTGAACAATTCCCCTTCTGCTCTCCAAGTCCTTGGAGTTGTCTCAGGGTTGTTGTGGTGTGGCTCCCTGGCTCGTCTTGGTCCCCTCGTGTCGTGCCCCTCCAGATGATACCAGCAGCGGGTTTTCTTTCCGTGTGAAAGGTGGGTTGGTAATCGAGTTGTGTTTTCGCGTTTGCCCGAACGATGGCCTTGGGTCGTTTGTAGGGTGGCCGATTTTCATCTTCTCTCCATCCCCACTCGGTAGCGCATGAGCGGTAATGTCGGCCATGCTCGTCCTCGGAGGCATACGTGAACAATTCCCCTTCTGCTCTCCAAGTCCTTGGAGTTGTCTCAGGGTTGTTGTGGTGTGGCTCCCTGGCTCGTCTTGGTCCCCTCGTGTCGTTCCCCTCCAGATGATACCAGCGACGGTTTTTCTTTCCGTGTGAAAGGTGGGTTGGTAATCGAGTTGCTTTGTAGTGTTTGCCCGAACGATGGCCTTGGGTCATTTGTAGGGCGGCCAGTTTTCGTCTTCTCTCCATCCCCACTCGGTAGCGCACGAGCGGTAATGTGGGCCATGCTCATCCGTTCCTCTTTCCCATCCCAACTATAAGAATGTTGAAAGTTTGCTCGGCGCTCCTTTGAGCCCCCTGTTGTTGCGGTGGTCCCAGATGGAAGCCCCAAAACTCCGTCGTGCCTATGTCGCTATCGTGCCCCTCGGTTGTTGCGAATAGAGAATTTTGAGTGGGCTGGGCAGCCATCTGTGGCTCCATTCAAATTGGCTCCTCTTTATATTTTTCACCTCCTCCCTATTTGGTGCGGAGGGATTTGCTTTTCGCGTGAAAGGTGGGTTGGTAATTTAGTTGGTTTTTCGGGTTTGCCTCAAGAATGGCCTTGGGTCGTTTGTAGGGTGGCCGATCTTCATCTTCTCTCCATACCCACTCGGTAGCGCATGAGCGGTAATGTTGGCCATGCTCGTCCCCGGAGGCATATGTGAACAATATTCCCCTTCTGCTCCAAGTTTTGGGAGTTGTATGGGTTTGTTGTGGTGTGGCTCCTTGTGATGGCTAGCCTCTTCATTGTTCGGCTGTTTATGGTGCCGGTGTCTTGTGCTTGTACTCTTTCCGTGTTGGCATTGTCGGTTGAGATGCATACATTTAAGAGGGACGTGGAAGGGTTTTGGTTGTAAACCACCTACCCTCCCTCTTGCTTGCTTTTTCCGTTGGGCGATGTGAGGCACTGTTCTCCTTGTTGTAAAGTCAAGGGTTGGCATTCCTTTCAAAGTGCACATCGTTCGTGGTTGCGTTGGCTTTGAGCTTTTGATAGATGTGTTGGCCCATATGTTTGATCAAGGGGTCGGCTTTTCCCTTGCATCTTGCGGGCGTGGCAGGCTTTTGTGGTTGGAAATGTTAAGTCACAACGTTTATGGGCATCTTTTGTTTCAATTGTGTATGCGCCCCTGGTCCAATGGGGAGGAGGCTTGCTATGTCGATGCTGGGGGCTATCTGGAAGAAGGATTTCGAGGTGGAACGCTTCGACCTCCCTCCTTTGCGGGGAGGTGGCCGTAGGGGAGCAGTATTCATCGTCCAGTCGGTGAAGCTGTGGGAAATCTCCCAGGTTGCCTGTACGTAGGGTGTGGGGGGTGCGGAGCTGCCCGATCCCTCCTCCTGTTTGGATATGTTCTTGTATTGTGTTGCGAGCCTCTTGATTTGCATTTTATTTCCTTCCTTTGCCTTCGCATCGTGGTTGCCGCAGGCGGTCAAGTGATCGAGGTCCACCGTTGCTGCTGTCCGGGTGGACTCCTAGGTGGCCTCGGTGCGTGGCGTGGAGGGTCGGGGGGCACATTTCTAAGAGAGGTTGTGGTCTCGGTTGGTCTTGCTGTTTTGTTTCCCTCTGCTTCCTTTGCATTGAGGCTGCCGCAGGCGATCGTGCGATCGAGGTCCATCGTTGCTGCTGTCCGGGTGGACTCCTAGGTGGCCTCTCTGCGGGGAGCGGAGGGGAGGGTTGGGGGGCACTTGTTCTTTCAATTGTGTATGCGCTCGTGGTCCAACGGGGAGGAGGCTTGCTACATCAATGGTGGGGGCTATCTGGAAGAAGGATTTCGAGGTGGAACGCTTCGACCTCCCTCCTTTGCGTGGAGGTGGCCGTAGGGGAAAATTATTCATCGTCCGGTCGGTAAAGCTGTGGGAAATCTCCTAGGGTGCCTGTACGTAGGGTGCGTGGGGTGCGGAGCTGCCCGATCCCTCCTCCTGTTTGGATATGTTCTGGTATTGTGTAGCGAGCCTCTTGATTTGCATTTATTCCCTTCCTTTGCCTTCGCATCGTGGTTGCCGCAGGCGGTCAAGTGATGATCGAGGTCCATCGTTGCTGCTGTCCGGGTGGACTCCTAGGTGGCCTCGGTGCGTGGCGTGGAGGGTCGGGGGGTAATTTCTAAGAGAGGTTGTGGGCCCGGTTGGTCTTGATGTTTTGTTTCCTTCCGTTTCCTTTGCATT
>Ga0115851_100369_pt1:12500-19276 | contig 19276 bp, 22 predicted proteins | sample InSIn2gowninarea_FD_83865 | JGI IMG/M metagenome (GOLD analysis project Ga0115851, IMG submission 83865)
GCTCCTAAATTTTGGGGCTTCCATGTCGTGCCTAAAATTTGGGGCTTCTGCCCGACGTCCAAATTTTGGGGCTTAAAAAAATAAATAAATAAAATTTGGGGTTTCCTTGTCGCGCCAGAAATTTGGGGTTTCCGCCCGGTGCAAAAGTTTTTGGGGTTTCCATGTCGCACCCCGACCGAAACCGGTGGCGCCCAAGCCTGCAGAAACTTGGGGTTTCCATGTCGCACCACGACTGAAACCGGCGGCGCCCAAGCCTGCGGAAGATGGGGGTTCTCAAGTCACGCCCAGGCATAGGGAAACTTGGGGTTTCCATGTCACACCACGACCGAAGCCGGCGGTGCCCAAGCCTGCGGAGACTCGACGTTTCCATGTCGCGCCCTGGTGCCCAAGCCTGGGAAACTCAGGGTTTCCATGTCCCGCCCTTGATGGAACCACGGGTTTCCGCATTTTACGGCACGATGGAAACGCGGGGCTTTCAACAATGCCTGAACGCGGGGAACTTGGGGTTTCCATGACGATGCAAACCAGCTCGCAATTCTCGGGAACTTGGGGTGTTTCGAAACCGCTGCCCAAGTGTGGGGAACTCGCTGTCTCCATGTCGCGGTACACCTTGAATCGCCCGAGAGCCTATGGAACTTCGGATTTCCATGCCGTGGGGCCACGAAGAGCCGCCAAAGTCTGGGGTGTCCATTTCGCGGTGCGATGAACACTGCTACCCAAGTCAGCGGACACACACGGGGTTTCCATTTTGCGTCACAACAAAAATTTCTACCCAAGTCTGGGAAATACGGTGTAAGGACCTGCGGTTCGGTTTCTCCCTGTCGGTGCGAAGTGCGAACTCTATGACCGAAATGTGCGAAGGGACATAAGTATAATGTGCATTAGAGGTGGAGTGATGGTTGGTTTATAGCGTGGGAGCATTTGGCATAACCCACGGGCCGACTTACATGTTGGGGCGGCTTGAACGAAGGATTGGTAAACGCTAAACGAGGTTCGGTTGAGGAGTACGGTTGACAGCTCGTGTGAGGGTGCGCCCGCCCAGCTCGGGCAAGGAACTTGGTTGGCACACGGAGGTGTTTCCTATTTGTAAAATTGGCTAAGTCTGAAACTTGATGTTTCCCAAGTATACTTGTAAAGGCTCGTAAACATTGTAGAGTTGAATAATACATTGTATTCGGGCAGACTCATTGTTAAGGGAGCTGCCCCTCCCTTTATACTGTGCAATTGCATTCTTCATGTATAATTGCAGATGATAATGAATGTGTATGGGTGTTCATTGGTATAAAGGAAACATAATAATACTTGGTTGCGAAAAACAAACTAAGTAGACTAATGGTTAGGCGTAGTCCATGAACATAAGTATTGGTGAGAAGAAAGTGTTCAGTGGCGCCGCACCTCGCCAAGTACGGCTGAAAGACTACTATAGGCCTAGGGGCGTGACACACGGGGTTCCCATGTCGGTCGCGCCGTGTTGGGCATGGCGCACGTCGCTTGATACCTGCACGACGGGCGAGTCACTGACGGAAGGCGCGCGGGCGACCCTTGTTGCGTGCCCGGATGAAAGAGGTGACCATGTGTGGACGAGTTAGGACGCGGGCAGGTGTGCGACGGGTGTAATCGGCGAGGTGTTGGAGCCGATGAATGGGTGCGACGGTGCACATGAAGGGACACGGCGGTTCGTTGGAATGGGGCGTGTCGAGGTTATGTGGCAGGTCAGCCGGGCATGCACGTTGATGGAGCCGACCCCTATTATCCTCGAGAGACACGGACCTTGGGCAAAAGGATGCATGTAAGTAAGGACGATGGCGTTCGACGAAGGGACATCGAACTTAGACTTCCACATCGTAGAACAAGTGCGAAGGAAGGAGTTGGGCGAAAACGGAAGGAAGAGAATGACGCGGGTAAGAGGGCCGCACTGGCGGGCGATTACAGAGGGCAGGTCGGGCTTGGTAGCGCGGACAGGCAGAGCTAGGTGGGTTACTGTCCGGGCAGGCAGGCCGCACTGCATGCGGGCCATGCGCCCTCACTACGGACCGCACCGACGGGTAGAGTTTGTGTGCCGCAGAAGGGAAAGTCGGGCGGACAGGTTCGCAGTTCACGTGTGGAGTTGTGTCATGCAGGCCGCGGGCAGTGCAGCACGACCTCGTGACACGACAGGTTGAAAGAATAATTGAAGAAGATAAATTTATGGTAAGTTATTTTCGCTGCATTGTTAAGAACACTTATTGGAAAATTGACTGAGTGTTGAAGTAGGCGCAGACCGTGTACTCAAGTACTTGTAAAAGGGAAAAGTACGGCGGTGCGTGGTTGAAATACTACCACTAAGATAGGAGCGTGACATGGGGTGTCACGCCCCTACACCTGCAGTAGTCTTTCAACCGCTTATAGCAAGGTGCGGCACCACCGAATGCATTCTTTTCTCCAATACTAACCTTCGTGGACTACGCCTACTTACTTATTGACATACTTAGTTTGTGTTTCTCAACCAAGTAAACTTATTTATCCTTTATACTTAATGAAGCCAATACTCATTCATTATCCATATGCAATTAACCGAGAACAATAACAATTGCAAACAAGTATAAAGGGGAGGAGCAACTCCCGAATAGTCTGCCCAACAATTTTATTAAGAATATCAGATTACAATACAACAGTGTGTCTTGGCCGAACCAAGTGTCACACTTAACTGAATTTTACAATAGACAGGCCACCTGCCTTTTAAAACATGTCGTGCACCTTTGCACAAGAAGAGGTGCTCACCCGAGCCACCCAACCTTCCTACCAAATCCTGCACGAAACCGTACCCAAGAATCCACTCACACATGGCACTCTTTGCCAACCATCAACTTAAGACAAAACCTGCGAAGTCCCTAAGTTTCATGCGCATGAGATATGCGCATGTCCTTCCAAACTGCGCACCTTCTCTTGTCCTATGCGAAGGTGTATGAGCGAAAGACTTGTATGAGCGAAAGGTGTAATGAGAAGTTCGTTCATACAAGGCGTGCGCACCTCCATCTCGCAAAAGTGACTAAGTGTTGGTCACCATCGCACATATGCGCGCGTGGTAATATGACTTGCGACGGTGATATATATGCGATGGGTGAAGACGATGAGCATACCCGAGCCGACGGTGGATGAACCAAAGGTGAGGGGCACTCATGTTAGAATTTACGAGGTCGGCCGAGGAGAAACGCACATCCAGCAGTGCGTATATAGATGGCAGGACTGTGGTACATTTGAACAACAACTTCGCACCTCTTACTTATGTCTTGGAGTAGGTTCACTTGTGCGCAGTTTTGAGGAGGATGAGCGCATAGCTCATGCGCTCCTCTAGTGTGTCGCACTTGGTGAAGAACTCTTGGTGGAGAGGTGGACGCGTTGGGCAAGGCGTGCCCGAGGTGATTGTGCGGAGGCGTTTGTGCGGCGACTTGGCGTGGGTGTCTTGGCGACTCGGGTGAGCGCCCGCCCACCGTGCAAGTGCGCACGAAGGTGAGACGGAGGTTGGAACCGGAGGTCGTTGAGTTGGGCAGGCGGTACTACGTGTTGTGCACACGATTTGGGCGTTTGTCAAGAGTTGGCAAGCGGGACTGCGTGTGGGCAGGGATACACGGTTTGGGCGTTTGCGGCCAAACGAAGAGCGAACCGGCGAAGACGTGTGACAAGGTGAACGACGGGTTGGTGAGTCGTTCGGCGACCGTGCGGAGGTGCCGACGAGCTGGGCAACCGAGTTTGCCGAAGTTGTGAAAATTTGGCTAAGTGTAAATTTGGGGTTTCCCAAGGACTTAGTCTGTACATCGTAAAAATGATGATTATATAATATATTGACTCGGGCATACTCACATTACGGGGAGTTTCCCCTCCCCTTTATACTTGTTTGCAATTGTTATTGTTCTTGGTTAATTGCATATGGATAATGAATGAGTATGGGCTTCATTAAGTATAAAGGATAATGCTTTTACTTGGTTGCGAAACACAAACTAAGTATGCTAATGAGTAAGTAGGCGTAGTCCACGAATGTTAGTATTGTTGAAAAGAACGCGTTCGGTGGTGCCGCACCTTGCTACAAGCGGTTGGAAGACTACCGCAGGTGTAGGGGCGTGACATCGGGTCTCCCAGTCCCTCCTCGACAAAAGTCGCCAAATTGCGGGGAACACGGGGATTCCATGTCCCGCCTTGTCGAAAGCATCCCAAGTGCGGGAAATTTGGGGTTTCCATGTCTCCTCGCGATGGAAATCGCCCCAGGTGCAGTAAACTTGGTGTACATCGAGCCTGCTTCAACACTCAGTCAATTTTCCAATAAGTGTGCTTAACAATGCAGCGAAAATAACTTACCATAAATTTATCTTCTTCAATTATTCTTTCAACCTGTCGTGTCGCGAGGTCGTGCTGCACTGCCCGCGGCCTGCACGACACAACTCCACACCTGAACTGCGAACCTGTCCGCCCGACTTTCCCTTCCGCGGCACACAAACTCTGCCCGTCGGTGCGGTCCGTAGTGAGGGCGCATGGCCCGCATGCAGTGCGGCCTGCCTGCCCGGACGGTAACCCGCCCCGCTCTGCCTGTCCGCGCTACCAAGCCCGACCCGCCCTCTGTAATCCGCCCGCCGGTGCGGCCCTCTTACCCGCGTCATTCTCTTCCTTCCGTTTTCGCCCAACTCCTTCCTTCGCACTTGTTCTGCGATGTGGAAGTCTGAGTTCGATGTCCCTTCGTCGAACGCCATCGTCCTTACTTACACGCATCCTTTCGCCCAAGGGCCGTGTCTCTCGAGGATAACAGGGGTCGGCTCCATCAACGTGCATGCCCGGCTGACCTGCCACATAACCTCGACACGCCCCATTCCAACGAACCGCCGCGTCCCTTCGTGTGCACCGTCGCACCCATGCGTCGGCTCCAACACCTCGCCGATTACACCCGTCGCACACCTGCCCGCGTCCTAACTCGTCCGCACATGGTCACCTCTTTCATCCGGGCACGCAACAAGGGTCGCCCGCGCGCCTTCCGTCGGTGACTCGCCCGTCGTGCAGGTATCAAGGGGCGTGCGCCATGCCCAACACGGCGCGAGCGACATGGGAACCCCGCGTGTCACGCCCCCAGGCCTACAGTAGTCTTTCAGCCGTACTTGGCGAGGTGCAGCGCCACCGAACACTTTCTTCTCACCAATACTTATGTTCATGGACTACGCCTAACCATTAGTCTACTTAGTTTGTTTTCCGCAACCAAGTATTATTATGTTTCCTTTATACCAATGAACACCCATACACATTCATTATCATCAGCAATTATACATGAAGAACGCAATTGCACAGTATAAAGGGAGGGGCAACTCCCTGAACGATGAGTCTGCCCGAATACAGTATATTATTCAACTCTACAATGTTTACGAGGCTTTACAAGTATACTTGGGAAACACCAAGTTTCAGACTTAGCCAGTTTTACAAATAGGCAACACCTCCGTGTGCCAACCGAGTTCCTTGCCCGAGCTGGGCGGGCGCGCCCTCACACGAGCTGTCAACCGTACTCCTCAACCGAACCTCGTTTACCGTTTACCAATCCTTCGTTCAAGCCGCCCCAACATGTAAGTCGGCCCGTGGGTTATGCCAAACGCTCCCACGCTATAAACCAACCATCGCTCCACCTCTAATGCGCATTATACTTATGTCCCTTCGCACATTTCGGTCGTAGAGTTCGCACTTCGCACCGACGGGGAGAAACCGAACCGCAGGTCCTTACACCGCGTTTCCCAGACTTGGGTAGCAATTTTTGTTGTGACGCGAAATGGAAACCCCGTGTGTGTCCGCTGACTTGGGTAGCAGTGTTCATCGCGCCGCGAAATGGACACCCCAGACTTTGGCGGCTCTTCGTGGCCCCAAGGCATGGAAATCCGAAGTTCCACAGGCTCTCGGGCGATTCAAGGTGTGCCGCGACATGGAGACAGCGAGTTCCCCAGACTTGGGCAATGGTTTCGAAACACCCCAAGTTCCCGAGAATTGCGAGCTGGTTTGCATCGTCATGGAAACCCCAAGTTCCCCGCGTTCGGGCATTGTTGACAGCCCCGTGTTTCCATCGTGCCGTAAAATGCTGAAACTCGTGGTTCCATCAAGGGCGAGACATGGAAACCCCGAGTTTCCTAGGCTTGGGCACCAGGGCGCGACATGGAAACCCCGAGTCTCCGCAGGCTTGGGCGCCGCCGGCGTCGGTCGTGGTGTGACATGGAAACCCCAAGTTTCCCTAGGCCTAGGCGTGACTTGGGAACCCCCAGCTTCCGCAGGCTTGGGCGCTGCTAATTTCGGTCGTGGCGCGACATGGAAACCCCAAGTTTCCGCGGGCTTGGGCGCCACCGGTTTCGGTCGGGGCGCGACATGGAAACCCCAAAAAATTTTGCGCCGGGTGGAAACCCCAAATTTTAGGCGCGACAAGGAAACCCCAAATTTTATTTATTTATTTTTTTTAAGCCCCAAAATTTGGGCGCCGGGTGGAAGCCCCAAATTTTAGGAGCCGGGCGGAAACCCCAAATTTTAGGCGCCGGGAGGAAGTCCCAAATTTTAGGCGCGACATGGAAGCCCCAAATTTTTGGCGTGACATGGAAGCCCCAAAATTTAGGCGCCGGGCGGAAGCCCCAAATTTTGGGCGCGACATGGAAGCCCCAAATTTTGTGGCGCGACATGGGAGCCCCAAAATTCAGGCGCCGGGTGGAAACCCCAAATTTTGGGCGCGACATGGAAGCCCCAAAATTCAGGCACCGGGCAGAAGCCCCCAATTTTGGGCGCGACATGGA
>Ga0115851_100331_pt1 | contig 19272 bp, 14 predicted proteins | sample InSIn2gowninarea_FD_83865 | JGI IMG/M metagenome (GOLD analysis project Ga0115851, IMG submission 83865)
TGGCATTAATAGTATCTTTGACACTATCCTTGCTTTCCATGATGATCTCTTCCTTAATCCCCTAATGTTTGAGCCAAGATTGGGCATCCTTATGGCACCTGTGCTGAAGGCGAAGGTGGAGATTTTTTGTTTTCTATACATCAAATAATTCCACTACAAAACTAAAGTTCAAACAATGTTTCAAAAGTCATCTATGGAGTGGCCTCTTCATCAAAAGACAAAGGAAGACATGGGAATTCCCGCTCAACACCCAAAAGTCCAGACTTCAAATCTTTTACACCTACAATAATAAATATTGGTGGGTCCACACTCCTGGTCCATCGGCGATCCATGACGCTCTTCAATCACTGATCTCTGACCAGCCCAGTCTCTGTCGTTGATTCCAGTTTCCGATCCAATGGCTAACAGCACATCGCTAAATCGCCCATCGATGAATCGCAATACTAACACCGCCATCCCTTGACCTCACAATAATGCGATTTGTGATTAGATATTGGTCATTGATCTAGTGCTCGATTCGACAGTTGTTGCTGGCCAGGCCAACCAACTTTCATGACAAACCACAACCGTTGATCCGCACATGCTAGATCCAACGATTGTAAGGGATTTCGAGTGGACAAGTAGCCTAAGGATTAACCACCCAAAAAAGTAGTTTCATCTCCCCTCCTCGTTGTTACGTGTTGCTCAATGAGCGACATCGGGTGCTCACCCTTCAATACTGCTGAAGGGTTTGAGGGTGCCCGAAATACCACTTTTACTTTGCAAAACCATTATCCGCGAACTAACTCCACACTCTTTCACCATTATTGTCTATCGATCTGAAAGATCCAATGGTTCCGGGTCCTTTATATCTACGTCGTTGATCTTTTGCATATCAAAGGAAATACGCTTAAATCCTAGTTTCTCTGCCATACTCTGTCTTTACACAAAAACTCATGTATCGACTTATTAAAATAGGCCATCTTTCTATAATTTTTGGGTCCATCTATAGAATTAATCTACATGCAGTAACCAGCCTGAAATCCATAGGATGATGGAGTTTAGGGAAAACTTTATTCAGGTTCCTGTCTTCCTGCCTGCTAAGCAAAACTTAACCAGAGGTGGTTCCCCCTCTCGGTATAAAAAGATCTTGAAACACTTCTCCATTTCCTTGTAACTCTTGATGACAAAAGCACAAAAAAATTCAAATCAAATAAGCTCTACTAATAGTGACAGAAATCCATGTATTTAAGATATAATGAACTAGCGTGTGTATATATTTTTGAAATAATTTTTTATTGTTGAAAGGCACGAGAATTTCGATAGATGTCGCTAATTGGAATAGAGAAATCCCCCAGCTCCGGTTTCTGTTCCCTTTCTAAAATTGCTTCCCTTATGGCTACCCGAGTGTGTCTCAAGTCGATTTTCGCCTTCGGAACATTACACCTCCCCTTCTACATTGATTACCATGCATCCATCCACAGAACAAAATTCAATTCAATTATGTTCCCATTTCTTAAAACCCATTAAATTAACTAAAAATTATTATAAAAGTATCATAAAGTATTATTAAAATTGGCAACCCATCTAAAATATTTCTCAGAATACTATTGAATATTATCAACAAGAAAATAGAAAAAGATTCACTGATATTAGGTTCAATCACCTTATGGACAGAGCTGCTGTTATAAGGAATTCCGCTAATTGATCCAATCGAGGGTGATGGTGTTGGGGATTGGGATTCATGTATTGATACAGAGGGACCAGGCGAATGCAATCCATGATTCTTTGCGAAATAAAAGATAGCACCAGATTGACATGATAGGAATCGAGGAGAAAAAAACCGGCAACGATTAATATAATAACAAGCGCTAGACTTCACTTTGGGTTACACAGTTCATCCATAACGGCCAACCTTCATGGCATATCCCCTTAACAAGAGTTCTTCCCATGTCTTTGAGGGGATCATGCATTCATCTATCAAATCTCTCCAACTATATCAATTTGCATTAGACACACAGTTCCCGACATACACTATGTTACATCCGTCGAGCCAAGATTCATCTAATGTACTACTCCATCTAATGTATGGTTATTTGCATGGAGGAGGCCAATTGAAACAGTAAGTGATGGCTATATGAAATTGAAACCGTTAGTGATTTCCACGTTAAATCAATGTCTTACATCCCTCTGGCGACATTTCGTATAGGAGAATTGAAACGGTGAGTGATTTCTAGGGGGAACTAAAATTGTTGGTGTTCCTAAGGTAATTGAAACTGATGGTGATGGCGATTTGTACGTTTCACAACCATTTTTAATATTTCCACTTCATCTTAATCATAACAGGGGGCAATTAACAAATTGTATCATAAATTTTTAATCATTCTTTGTAAAAAAATAATTTAAGTATGCTTTAAACATGTGATTTAGACATGCAAGTAAGTTAGTGGTGTGAATTCTATCCATTGATATAATGACGACTACAAGAATATATTGGCATTTTTCATTTTAGGCCATCTCATAAAAAAGATTAATTAAAAAAATGATTAAAGTCACCAACTTCAATAAAAAAACACCTATCGACGTAATTAAAGTATTTATTTGAATATTACCTCATATGCAAACAATAATAATTTTAAGCTTTTTAAACGATTATTTTTAATTGCGATTATGTTTTATGAAACGGTTTACATAAAATTTCACCTATCTAATTAAATGTATAAAACAAACCTACAAAAAATAGGAATTCTTTCCTTGGGTCACTTTTACCGACTTTCGAGTTTTCCTTTTTACTGGATTGATTTTGTTTCAATTTTAGTGAAGAATAATAAATTGAAATAAACGGATTTTATTTGAAATATTTTATTGTTATTTTGTACGACTTGTTTAGCTATATTTCTGTGGAGTTTATTTGATTTTATATAAGCGGAACGGAAACAATATCAATTATAAATTATTATTTAAAATTAGATTTGATACATATATGTAGATGACATACACTGAGAAACTAAAATACATGACTTTGAAGGCACTACACAGATGTATTTCCAACGTTCAAATGTGAAATTCTCACACACCAACTAAACACAAACAAAGAATATATGAAATTATTAATGTACAAGTTTTACCTTTACTCTATTATTTCGGTAGAGTTTATTTGATTTTATATAAGCGAAAGGGAAACAACATCAATTATAAGTGAATTAAATTATTATTCAAAATTGGATGGATAGATATCATCATAACATATAATGAGAAACTAAAATACATGACTTTGAACGCACTACAAAGGTGTATTTCCAACATTCAAATATGAAATTCTCACGTACCAAAAAAACACAAAGAAAGAATATATGAAATTATTAATGTACAAGTTTTACCTTCGCCCTATTATAATAAAAACAACAATAAATGTAATTTTAACTTCTAGCTTTTTTAATTAATATGTATAATTATTATTTTTTTTCATTTTGATTACACTTATCACATAAAAGTTAATTAAGATATAGCTCATGGAGTTAACTCAATTAGTGATTATAGTATTATAAAATATTTTGTAAATTATGAAAATTAAGATTCAAGTCCCTTTAAATCAAACCATAAAAACTAATTAAATTATTTAAATTTAAAAAATAATATTATTATTCATATTATTAATCCCAATTAAATTAGAATTAATCCAATAAAAATTTTATATTTCAATTTTTAATAAAAAATAATTATATTAAAGAAATCCACGAAGATTATAATCAAATTATTTTTACTCTATAAATATTGTTTGTTTTTTTTTTTTAATTTACACCTGTTGTATAAAAAGAAGCTTTACAATATGGAATCCAAGAGACTCCCAAAAATTGCTTCTAACTTTAGTCAAAATCTCCACCTTCGCCTTCAGCACAGGTGCCATAAGGATGCCCAATCTTGGCTCAAACATTAGGGGATTAAGGAAGAGATCATCATGGAAAGCAAGGATAGTGTCAAAGATACTATTAATGCCAATTTTAAGGACAACTTGTAGCATGATAAGCAGCTAGAGGGTAAAAAGAAGCTAAGATATGATAAGGAGGTGATCAACCCCACCCTCAATAACACAATTATCTCTCTGTGTTGACCAAGACTAAGAAAAAAATGAATATCGCTAGGATAAGAACTGATTCTCATGAGTTTCAAAGTGAAACCCAAAGGCAGTCTAATCCCATGATTCCCTAAGACAATGCAATCTGTCATATTTGTGACATGAAGAGGGTGGAAGATGAAAAACACTTCCTTTTAGACTGCCCGACTCTTATCACATCTTCTCTGTTGAAGAATCTAGGGAAAATGTAGTTAATGTGATTCTTTTTAACATGATAACTATTTGTGAGGTGTTTTCAATTTTTATTCTTATGCCAATCTTCACTTATTATTATTAGAGTGTGTCTTCTTTAGCTCATCAAATAGCTACCAAAACAAGGAGACAAGAACACAAGATGTTGGCATTTTGCCAGGGCCAAAACCTCTCCCTCTTGGAGAGGAAAGCCCGCACAAAATTATTGTTATAGAGATTCCAATTGACGAATACCAAGACCATGACCCTTGACCTATTAGGCCACTCCAAGACCAAGACACCAATCTTCTTCCTTTGTCAATGTTGAGCTCATAAGCATTGTTGCACCATTACTACACCACTTCATTACTGTTGTAACATATTTGTTGTCCCTTCACTGAGGTATTCATCAACTAGATCTCCATGTTGAGAAAAGTTTTGGAGAGATGCCTTTTGATCCATCGAGATCATGATTGTCTCATCATAACCTTCACCGAGATCATGATCATGAGAGTATCATGTCTGCACCTTGACTGATCATGTGACTGTGTTTATCATGATTGCACTGAAGTCTTGTATTCATCGAGATCTTACTGGTCAGGGCTATGTTGATAATATATCACTGTAAGATTACTAACTTCTAATCATGATTATGCCGAGACTATGTGGGAATGTATAACTCTATCATACTCATCCGAAAACCATAGATTCCTTCTCCTAACCAAGGTACTATACAACTCCTTCATCTGATATTCCTATAACCCTGAACTTGATCAAGAATTTAGATAGGTGTCCAAGGATGTCACTGTATCTATGACTGAGATTTCGGAGGTATTTTACTTGATCAAAATTTTAGATCTATCCAGAATTGTATGACTATAATTCTGAACTTTACACGCTATTTATAGTTGTTATGTCTCCATAAATAAGTTGGCATGTCCACTGAATCGATGTGTCTCCTTTTTATGAACCGACTAGATAGTTATATATGTATTGAGGCTAACATGACCGTTCTTTTTCATTATTTAGCTTGTAGAGTTCTTCTTATGTTTGTCTTGGATGAATGTGCTTGCCTTGGAGGGCTATTTGTCATTTCTATAGAATCATATTTTTCTCATGTTCAAGAATAGCTTCTTAATACATGACATTTACTCTTTGAATTATCCTTAGGCTCTCAATGGGAGTTGCTAATAAAGAAACCTCTTTCCCATGAAACCAATGCAAAAAGCATTATAAATTCATTTTATTATAAATCACAATTACAATTTCATGAAGACTGAACCGAATTACACTTTCTTCAACCCTCCCTCTTAACTAGGGACGTATTCATGATGGTACTTGGTCATTCTCAATCTGAAGAATTTCTTATAAGAAGAATCAGATTGGTAACCCATCTGTATATCATCATAGTAACCAACATTGTTTCTACATCAAGGCCTTGACTCATAGCTCTATCTCACACTAGATCAGAGGACAACGTTGATAAGAACAATGATTATATAAACCTTCATCATTGTCTCTCAAGGTACATACTCACCTGGGTGTTCAATGAGTATGACCTTCTAGGACTATTCTTATCTTTGGTTCACAACCCTCAAAGAATATCAATCCTCTTTGCTACTCTTAGCTGGGATGCTCTTCACATCCTCAAAGAGCATCGTTTGCCAGATGATTACACAATCCTCCATTCTTTCTTCCAAAGTGAAGATAATAATGTTGTGTCTATCTCTCCCTTTTAACTAGGGAGGATATTCCCACTACTATAAAGGAATGTACCCAAGTTCCCTCTTACCAGGAACTTGCCGAAGATTGCACTCAATTAGGGACTTGTAGAGCTCCCTCTTATATAGGAAATCTATTTTTCATGAGCAACTTCTTCTTTGTGGGTCTTTCAGCTGATCGATTAATTTCCTTGGTGTCATGAAATTCAGTCGAGCTTCTTCCTTGTAGGGCATTAGACATCGATCACTTTCCTTCTTGGTTCGTCATGTCATTCCTTTCTTCATGGAAAGTGGACTTCTTAATATATCTCTGGAACCTTCGTCATATGGCTACTTCTTCCTTATCATGTTTCTTTAAGGAATTTCCATCCTCCACATGAATTATAGTTGTATTTGTACTTACAAATCTTGTGTGATTCGCCTTGCATGAACTCATCCAGATATTATTCAAGAAATAAAAACATAACATTATATAAAATTGTGTCATTCGATATGGCTCTTCATCATGACATCTTTTTGTAGGTTTCAACATGCTGCATACATGTTGACACATCTCCCAAAGATATCCATAGTCAAGGGTCTCCATATTTTTCAGACTTCCATCAGAGTCTTCATATCTTTCCGGGAGGTTTAATAGTCAAATCTTCTTGGTCTTTTGGATGTTGATCGCCTTCATTAGGGTTGCATATCTCATGATATCTTCCTTCCTCACACATTCTATTCCTAGGAGCTTTCAATCAAAGTTTCTTCATTGTGGTCAATGACCTCATACTTCATAAGAGGACATATTATGTTGATTTCATCTAGTGTGACTTATGCCTTCCTGCGTCCTTTCAGAGGAGGAGATCCATTTTCTCTTCATGCTTCTTAAGATATAAGTAATGATCCATGTTACCTGCAACCATACGACATGAAATTATAATATTAAACACAAGCATACATACCTCATTTTACCTTTAGGTCATTTAGGCATCTTCCAGAAGCTTCCTTGATTGAAAATATCTTCAATCCCTTGATTTGCTTCATTTCTCATGTCATCACACAATCATCTCATGAATTCCAAAGTTGGATTTCCTGACAAAACGCTTGCTACCTTTCTAGATCCGTGAACTCTTTCATGAGGATTCCTTCAGAAAAACTTGAGGATTTTATATATCCCCATTTGGCATATGTTTCCTTTTTGTATGATGAGCCTTGTCCTAGATGACTTCATCTTTTTCTTCAATGTCCAATGACCTTCCCAAGATCTATATCCTTCATTTTTGTATACCATGGGTTTTTCCCTCCATGATTCCCGTGGTGATGTCTCGAGCTCTTGTTTTTAACACTTCCATGATGCCACGATGCATCTTGTTTTCATGGTCATATATGTAACTAAATATTTAGGATCTTATGATAGGACCTTTTCATGAGTGATACCATCTCAATCATAGTATAGATCTGTTAATCCCTCTTTCGTTTGTCCCTTTCTTCAGCTTCCTCCATCTTTCTGGTGAAATGAGCTTTCTTTTTATAATGTTTCCATAGCATTGTTATGTCTTGTTTGAGGACCCTTAACCTTCAACACTTTTGCCATCAACTTGTCTTTCTCTATCTAGCATAGAGACTACAAATTTTTGAATGAGGTAACCTTCTTGTTCATGGACATTTGTTACCTTGCTTAGTAGTTAGACCAATGATGATTTCCTTCCTAGATTTTGTAGGTGAGACCTTCTGGAGATATCCTACATCCTTTGATACCATTTACTTTCATGTAGATCAAATTTCATGTGACCTTCGCCATTGCACCTTCAGAGAGTGAGTTTTTATTTGTTGTCTCCAATATTGCTATATGAGGGGATATTTCATAGGTATCCCTTTTCATGAATTCAGAGGAAACCTTTCGATCTGGATGACCCATCCAATTTATAGATGTCCTTGCAATCATGAAGTCATTTAACCAAATTTGATTATAGAATGAAAGGATACCTACTTGTCATGTGAAGATGAAATCTTCACCTTGATTTCTTTGATGATGGTTGAGGAAGATATATGAGGGCTTCTTTTCTTTGGATGATCTTATTTCAAATGAGAAAGCCTTTTCTTAATAGAAAAAGGTTGCTCCTTTTGATAGGGATGATTTGTTGCTTCCTTGGATGATATTCTTCTCGAATAAGGAGATGATCCTTGCTTGATTATAACCTTGACGATGACAATGCCTTCTTGCCTTCAATATGTTTTTCCTTCTTTTGTAGAGTAGGTCAGGATTGCTTGAATCTTTTCCAAGATGATGAGATATTGATTTTGAGGTCCTTTGAGTTTCATAGCTTTGTAGATATCTTGATGAGAGTCTTGGTGATGTGGAGACACAAGTTCTTGATGTGGAGTTACCTTGTTGTTGTAGACTTTATCCTTTAATATTTGACAAAGTCCTTAAGCTTGTTTTGATGCCCTTCTTGAAGATTGATCCTTGTATGCCTCTTTTATGCCCTTCCTTTGACTTCAACACCTTAGCTCTGAAACCATGTTGAAGAATCTAGGGAAAATCTAGTTAATGTGATTCTTCTTAGCATGATAACTATTTCTGAGGTGTTTTCAATTTTTCTTCTTATACCAATATTCACTTATTATTAGAGTCTTATTTAGTTCATCAAATAGCTACCAAAACAAAGAGACAAAGAACACTTTATTTCTATTATATACATTCTTTCTTTTGTTAATGCAAACTCTTCCCTCCTATGACTTCAACCTTCCTCATTAAAAAAGAAAAGAAAACAAAAGGAGCCTCTAGTTACAAATTTAGAGCATTCAATTCTTATTGTAAACACTTTATTTCTATTATATACATTCTTTGTTTTGCTAATGCAAATTCTTCTCTCCTATGCTGTAAACCTTCTTCATTAAAAAGGAAAAGAAAACAAAAAGAGCCTTTAGTTACAAATTTAGAGCATTATGTCTCATTACCTAGTTGTGTTATGCTATTCAAGAAGTTGAGTTGTTAAATTCTAATGGAATTAAACACAATCATCAACAATGTTCTTTACTTAGAGTCAGTTCATAGTCTCTAGATGGCTTTTAGACCTAGTTGAATGTGAGAAATTCTCTCCAACTAATTTGTTTCTTAAATTGATATATAATTAAGATATTCCATTAACTCATAAATTTTTGTCCCAAATAATTTGTTTACTTTAAAATAAAAAACTTATTATATTCATATAATCAATGCCACTTATTTAGAAATAAAATTCATATTAATAAACTTAACAACATTGATATAAAGAGATGAATCTCTACTACATAGAAAAACAAGAACATGTAAAGGCTCCATTATTTTGGTGTATATAATTTTTGAAGATATTTTGTGCGGTGTTGATCGTTGGGGCCTCCTCTCTGTGTGAAATATTTCTCCCAATCAGATTTCTTAGCGTAGTGATGAACCATTGCAATTACATTGGCATGTTAGATATAAATCGTGTTTCGTTTCATTATATTATCCACGATTACAGTTATTTTGAAATTTGCAATATTAATCTCCTGTTGGGTTTCATTCAAATACTTCCTCAAAAATTGATTTATTTTTGAGAATGTTTTCTTTATTTTGATTAATGTATTTCAACCATTGACTTCTTTTTCGCTTCACTGTCCATTCAAAATCCATTGAACCTATTTTAGTTGGTGTATATATATCTATATGTTAGGTTATATTATGTTATATTATATTATATTATATTATGTTATATTATATTAGTGTAGTTTAATTAAAAGATGTTTTGGTATTTTAATTGAATATATTAAAAGTTTTTAAAATCACCAAAATTAAAATTTATGCATTACATAATTCAAACTTATAACTCCAAAAAAAATATATAAAAAAAGGTAAATTTCTAGAATAAACTTGTTACAAGGTTTTTTATAAAGTTTTCAAAGAGCATGAGTTCTCTGTTTATATAGGCTTTTAATACTTAGAAAGTGCGACTCCTTTTAAGATTTTAGAAACATTATAAGAAGAAATTTCTCTTTTTATTGGAAGAATATGAATAATTTGATTGTGATTTTTTTTTTTTAAATTCATATAGTTTTTTAATTTGTAAATCTATTCTAAATATCAAAACTCGAGTCACTCGAGTTGGTGATTAAATTGGTAATGAGACTTGCTTTCATTACTTGTATATTTTATCTATTAGCTTATGGTGTAACTTCTAAAAATTAAACATACCTCTTTTACTTACCACTCAATTCCAAACACCAGAATTCCAGAAACCCATTTGAATTAACAAATTTTAAATTCATTTTCTCTATACATTTTGCCGGAAAGTTTCCGCTGTTATTTTGTTATAATAATCCTCGTAAGACACTCGTGACGCACTTTTAATAAGCCGGCAAGAGGCTCGTGACACCGTTAATCCCAATGCAGGACAGATTTATTTTGGTCTTTCAACTTTGATAGATTTTCGACAGATGTTGAACTGAGGCCTCTTCCGGAGAACCCACAGAGAGATTTAATGGAATTCATCATCATTCTCGGATAATGATGATATGCTCAGCGTACTTTGTTTATTCAAAGTTTCAGATAAAGATGTATAAAGTTTTGGTGAAGCCAACATGAACAAGCATTATGTGAATTTGAATTCAAACTTTGAAACGGGAGCACTAAGGTCACGCCAACGGTCATAAAGTGGGCACAATTGACTTACCTTTTTGCTGCATTTTGTAAAGACAAGGTTTGAGGCTGTGTGGAAGGTTGAATAATTGTTTAAACTTGTGTTCGCAGATGTTGAAACTAATTTTTCGGAGACATGATGGTACCTCGCTAATTTTTTTTTTAAATATAAGATATTCAAATTACCTAAGTTCACATAAATAAGGTAGTTGTCCATTACGCTATAGGAAGTAATATGCTAAAAATTCTAGTTAATTAAGAGTTAGTGTAGCGTAAGCCAATGCAATTTCTGAGTGACTTTAACAACTTAAGATGATATAAACTTAGACTCCTGAAACCACAAATCAAACCTGAAAAGTCAAATATGAACAATTTCCTATTAATATAAACAAAATCAAGGAGTCAGGAAAACCCTCTCCCAGTTGGAACTGGAATAATGTTTTTCCTCATCCATTCTGCTTTTTCAAAGAGAATCAAAGTCTTTCACACTGTGCCTTTACCAAAAACTAGACTGTTCATCAATCTATAATGAAAATTTTCATTCAAAATTCCTATCAAATCAATCATGTCACAGTCACCGTCAAGTCTAAGTCCATCACAGCATTACGCCTGGTTCTGCATTTTATATAGCAGTCTCCATTTCTCCAGTCGTCCTTCCATCGGCATGCTATGCTTTGCTGAAATAAAAGGAAAAGCTATGGTCATCTATGCGTCCTGCATGGCGTTGGATAGAGAGAAGAAAACCATCCAACTCGTTCGTTCAGACGGCGATGTTGGGATTTTTCTCAAACCAGTGAGTGCCGGCCAAATCATGAAGCAATTCCCTCGACATTTAGTGTGCCATTCCGGCTCTTTCTACATCGGTCAGAAGACGCCGGCGCTTTCTGAAGAGGATGAACTGAAGGTAGGAAATAAGTATTTCCTTTTTCCCCACCAATTCTTCCAGTCCGAGCTAACTTTCCTGTCGATTGCCTCTTTCGTATCACCGCCGTCTACACCCATTTCCACTGGTGGTGTATCAGATCCCCTGCGCAGTGTCGAACGCGCGTCTGCTCTCCGCTAGCCGTTTGAAATAGAGAGCAGCAACGTGGGCGGAGGGCGTCGGATCAGACTGTCCCCAGAATTTATGACAAAGATTATGGAGGACACAAGGCTTAAGACTGATGAACAGCGCGATGAATGAGCTGGGATTCTGCAGATAATGAGCGTGGGCTCTGTAACACTCAGGAATTGAAGAAACAGTATGAGCAGTTAGTGACATCCAGAATTCAATGCTGGAGACCAAAGCTGGAAACTATCCAGGAAAAACAGAACAAGATTAATTTATTCCACAGTTGTTTTGATTGATTCTACTAGATGACAATTTAGTTGGCGCTTCGATATGAATTATCTTGTAAATTAAGATATCCCAGATTCAAATCTATCGAATAACTTATGAGAAAAAGGACCGTCATAAGCCCAGAGGTGAAGGTACCAATAGTGGCTGCTTCAGAGAAAAGTTGAAGGCTGAACAAGACCATGATGGTAAATACGGGTCCTATGCACGACAATTCGATCAGAACTAACAAGAATCTCTGGCCGTGAAAGCCCATTCGACTCTTGGTGACCTAGCAGGCTCAAGGTTCCAATACTGTAATTATTTTATTTAATGAAACAACTAGCCATCCCAGAAGTTTGATACAAAGCTCTTAAATGTTCAGAATACAAGATCTTCAATTTCTAAATTTTGCCTCCGAGTTCCGGCTAGATGCCATTTTCAATTCACTTCCTCTCTCTATAGAAGAGCTCAAGTCGCATTTGTTAAGGTTAATAATTTCTGTAAACATCAAGAAGCTACCTATTAGGACTTGAGAGCAGGTGAGAAGGTGATCATACATTTTTCTGAAGCCAATACTTCATTTCATAAGTATGTAATTAAAATGTTTGTTTAAATTTCCTCTCTATATAAGAGCTCAAGTCGCATTTGTTAAGGTTAAAAAATTCTGTAAACATCAATAAGCTACCTATTAGGTCTTGGGAGCAGGTGAGCAGGTGATCATACATTTGACTGAAGCCATTACTTCGTTTCATTAAAATGTTTGTTGAAATATTATTTCAGATTTAAATACTAATTTTAAGTTTTTTATAAGCTTATTTTTAATTTATTATTATTATTTAATTTTAAGGTTACGAATAAGACATTAAATTGGTGTATGAGACATTTTATTTGTGGGTCAAAGTACCAAGTCAAACATCAAATTGGGGTATGAGACATTTTATTTATGGGACAAGGGAGCCACCTCTGCCCAGCAAAGTCTACTAAGGCATACTAGACATACAACTCTATTCCCTCTGGTTTTGAAAATTTTACTATGATGAACTCTCAAATGTCGTAGTTTAGATAATGGGCTTTAATGAAAGATTCATCTCTTTATGAAATAAGCATTATGCGTCAAGTGAAGTATTATGGTTTCAAATCTTGTTAGGGCTCTACCCTCTCTAACCTCCTTAGTAGATAGATATGTTGCTAATTATTGCTATGTATGAATGTCATCTCTAATAAATAAGACCCATCACTACTACGTGTAGGGGGGTTTTAAGACAATATTTGAGTCAATTGTCTTAACTTAAGACAAAAAGAAACTCAAATATTGTCTTAAATATTGTCTCTAAGCGGGTGTCTCAAAGTATAATGTCTCAAAAATTTGTCTCTATAAAGACAATATAGAACACATATTATTATTGTCTCTATAAAGACAATTTGATTTGTCTCTCTAGAGACAATTTCATTTCTGTCTCTTTAGAGACAATTACATTTTTGTCTTTTTAGAGACAATTCCATAATTCAAACTATTGTCTCTCTAGAGACAATATAAAAAATTATTTTTAAAAAATAAATAAAATCATTTTGAATGTCTGCTGGCCCGTATCGTTCTCACTTGGAACAAATTCGTAAGATAATAAGTAGGAATCTTCCACATAATACAAATTTAACAAAATATGCGTATGCCTCTAGACGCTTAGTATGCGCGTTAGTATTAGATAAAGATTCAATTCAGACAGGGTGTTAGTAGCTGAGTTCCAACATATAATTGATCAAGACACAATGTTATGGCCGTAGCTGATCAACAATGCCTGCCTGTAATTGATGAAGAAATCTAAAATGTCCAGGAGTAGGATTTCTTTAGAAGGGTAAAATCACTAAAAGCATGATGCTTTAAAAATTTTAAGGTTTACTTCAGGTCTGCTTCAGAGTAGCCTGTATGAAGGGTAAGTGTTTTGTTCCAACATGGATCCTTCCTCAAAGTGCATCTAGTAATGTAGACAGTAGCAGCAGCAAGCATTGATGGACCGTAGATAGTCCATGCGCCTTATGGACATATCTTGCCATGCCAAGCACTTAATGTCCAAGAGGCTTATAAAGGGATAAGAGGAAAAAAGAGGAAACATGCATATTCAACAATAAAATAATAGAACGAATGAGAAGTGAAACACAGCCAAACCACATAGCCTCCAATTGAAATATAAGTAGACAATACTGGTATCCGTTGTATGATTGCAAACAACATAAATGTTTTCATGTCATTGTCAATAAAATTGAATGTAGGCTAAGAGCATCATGCTTTGAATTCCTCGAGACTCTCTCAACCAAATATTTTTGTTGAATTTACAATTTCTTTCATCCAATTTACAATTTCTTTCATCCATTAGGACATCAGAACATGCTGGAATAAGAACACAAGACATACTATTCATGTTCTTGAATATAACTTTAACACCATGTATAATAATAATTCCACAAGGCTTGGTAAGCAAAAAGAAGCACTATTTCTATACAGTTAAAAAGTGGCAATAAAAAGATTTGACACAAGTTAGCAAGACTGATGGTCCCAATGCACAATTATTTTGCCAAATCAGAAAATACACATCTTTGGGGATGCACGCTACTGCAAATCTAGAAATATTTACATTAATCTAGGTGAAGAGAGAAATTCTCCTAGTTAAGCAGATAATTAACTCTCGAAATTATTCTCTGGCATCTCCGTCACTGTCTTTAAAATTTGAGAATTGTCGTCAGTAATACTTCCTTGTGTCCAGCGTTTTAACATCTCCAAGACTACTTTTGGCTGATCCATTGGGACCATATGACCTGCATCATGAACCTAGTGCAGCAAAATAGAAGATTTCGTAAGGAAGAAATTATCTACTTGTACAACAAAATCAAAGATGATCATCGAGTGCCTTTACCTTGAGAAAACTGAGTGGTCCATAACTGGTTATTAAACCTGCTTCCTTATCGTCTACAAGGAAGGATTTTGTAGGTGCCTTCTTGAAATTCTCACTTCCATACCAATCCATGGAATTCACCCATCTTGAATTTCCTGAAAGACACATAATTTGAACAATTAACTTTTCAATTTTGAAGATTAGACTGACAAGCCTGAAAAACACAACTGCAAATAAGTTAATAACAGACTTAACACCTAAATCATAAAGTCATTGTCCAAAACAAAAACAATATGTTATATGTATACAGTATCATTACCTAACCAATTGCAAATGAGATCATATTCTCCTGCATAAACTAGCAACTTAACACCATCCTCCAAGAGTGTTGGAATGCCAACTTCGATATTCCGCATCTAGTCAATAAGCATAGCTTCATAAACCAAGGGGCTACAGGAGACAAGTTTTCGGCTGCCAACCCCCAGGGCATTCCTAACAGAACCCTGGTTTAAGTAATTCTCCATATTTGAAAAATCATAGCACATGCCACCATTGCACTCCTTCTGAACATCATAGTACTGCAAAATATAAAACAAAATAATGAAAACTAATATCGTAAGATATATAAAATAACGATGACAAACTACATTTTAAGATACAAAATGCTGATAAAATAAACATAATGTCTGGTTGCCCAGTATTTAGAATTTAAGTCTTACATTGATATTCCCAGCTAATGCCACAATGGAATTGAAAATTGAGGTGCACACCAAGTATGATGCAAAGCATGTGACAGTCCCTTTGGTACCTAGCAAGTTATCACACCGGCTATAATCAGTACCTACATTAAGAACCTTCGATAAAGGATCTAGCATAAGATCAGCTGTAACGAGTTACTTAAAACACTTCACAAATGGTAACTGAGGATCATAAAGCAAACAACATTTAGCCATCAAGCTTCTCGCAATTTAAAACATAGCAACAAGATTTCAATATGAACACATACAAATCTAGTTTAGTAAACAAAGTATACATCTCATAAATATGAAAATATGCATTTAGATCCAAATTTTAATAGGATTTCAGCCCCATGAAAAAATATTCCTTGAAATTTGATGACTAGTTTATATTTATAGGTGTCTATTTCTGAGATTTTTGGGTTGTTTTTTACGGATTAAAGGCCTACAAGCATCAAATACATGAGATATATTATCAAAAATGATAAAAAGTGGACCATACTGCAAAGTGTTTGTAAAAACACACAATAAACAAGAATGAACTAACCAGAGGAGGGAAAAGCATCACCTATGCACAATATTTTGAGATCCATATAAGCCTTCACTACTGTTATGGAAAACGCTTGCACAAACAACTTAAAGAATACATTGAATATTTCAAAAACCACATCAACAAACAAGCCTTCCATAGCGGATAAGTGTTCAAAGCCCTTAACACAAATTTTATGGATTGTACTTGCTCATTATGTACTGAAGCAAACATAGTTCAACTAAGAAGAATGCTAGATTTTCCATCTGAATAATAGATAGTACGCCTTTTCAGTACAGCAAGGTATTATTAGGAATACAATAAAGAAAATTAATTTAAAACATGAATGCTAGATTTTATGAGGCATTTTCGAAAGTAGATTTGATCAATGCCACATAGGTTTCCTTCAACAATATAAAAAGTGGTGTCATTCAAAACTTTACCACTTTGTTGGAATTAGCTACCTTTAGAAACCTAAGGAGGAATACATATGGCTGAGTGGGAACTATAATCTTGAAGTTCAGTTGCTTTAATATTGTAGACTCCTGCGAAGAGTTATTATCAATTGATCAGTCAATTTGAATGTTTGGAGACTGTGTTGCAATCAATGACAAAGAATTATTAGTTAGAGCTAATTACCATGGACACTATCTGTTCTGACATGCACTCACTTGGGAAGATGCGGATGAAGTCATTGACCTATAGCCAAGTATAAACCAGCTCTTATCAATATTGTGTTACCTATTATAATATAATTTTTGTGCTGATTCCAGCATAAAGTGTAATCTTTTGTAGGAGTAGATATTGCTGGTGTATGTACTTTTATACAACCAACAAAGTGTTCTTTTAATTAGATATAAAAACATCCTTTCTTACAGATGTCAGAAAGTCATCCTACATGTGGAGGAAAGACTTCTTCATATTTGCTAGCTATAAACATTGCAGCAATAGCAAGTAATGGGAAATTCTTCCTTGCAGTACTCTAAATAGAAAGGTATTTGTCAATGATGTTCACATTGAGATACAACGTCTCTGGCATTAATTTGTAAATTTAGAAAAGTCAAAAACGCATGTGAAGAATGTAAATTTGTAAATTTGTCAAAGAAATAATGAAATTACAATTAATTTAAATAAGTATAAAAAAACCAAAACACAAACTTTTTTGGGTGCCAGCACACTAAGATCCTGATTCCTTATTCATAAGATGGATACATTAAAAATTGAGAACTTAGATGCTTTACAACCTAAAAAATTAATGAAAATCTTACTTCCTGCTTAATAAATCTAAGGTTAAAAAGGATCTGTGTTGAATATCAATCCCAATTATCACTTGTGTTAGCTCTGTAGTTTTCCATCATTGGTTTCTCTATAGTTTTCCATCATTCAGGTGAACCCAATGATTTTGTTAGTGTATAGGCTTTAAGCGAAACCATAATTTTCCATCTTTGGAAGAACTAATAATTTTATTTAGACCCTAGGGAAGAAACCACCAAAGGCATGGAGATCAGAGATCTGAATCCATCAAATTGATTTCACTAGCTTAGATTCATCTTGATTCTTAACCCATAAAAAAATTATGCAAAGTTCAGTTTTGTTTGAAGGTGCAAGCACTTCAAATTTGCAACTTGAGGTTTTCCATCATCTTGACACGTGATAGATTAGACATTGTTAAAATGGATCTATGTTAAATTTTTTTTTTTTCTTTGAACACAACATTACACATCCCCAAACCACCTGGACTATACAATGTGCTACTCTAGACAATAAAATCAACACTATTGAAAATATATCCTACTCAGAAGTTAAAGAGAGATGCCTAAATAGTTTTCCAAGATAGCAATTCTGCAATAAAATAAATGTCAAATTACAAATCCATTATCAATAATTTTTAGAGGTGTAGATAGTCTTCATGTCTAGTCAACAGAGATATGCTAGCCCTCTTACTTACACCAGGCAGGGGGCTAATGTACAAATATCCTAAGTCTCCCGCTTATAGTAGGCAGGGGACTTACACATACATATGCTAGCCCTCTTCCTCGTTGTAGGGCTTATGTATAATTGCTTTTCTAATAAATTCATTTGTTAGTAACATATATGGAATTTTCCAAAGCAAAAAGGAAAAGGAAAACACCAGCATACAACGTAACCCTTTTTCCTCAGTAACATACAACAAACCATGCCAGAAGAAACTTTGAATAAACTATTCAATGGCATTTTTTGAAATGTTGTAAAGAACCAAAATTTTGCAAATATTCGAAAATGTTTACAAGTATTTATAGGCACACTCCCATACCTCAAGCTTTTTGGTTTTAGCTTCAGCTTTAGCAGTCTAGAGATTTATCCAAGCTTCAATTCTTGCTTCTGCTCGTTGATATCTGAAATTTATAGACAACCTGAATGCTCAGACATTTTATTGCAAAATTATATATAACAAATGCTAGTAATCTCTTAAATGGCCATTTCATACTATTGTAAGCTAATTTTGATCATGATTTTGTGGCAAAATAAATTGAAATAATTTGAAATTGTTTAAAGCAGATTGTGACTTATGTTAGAGATTTGCATCAAATGAGCTTCTTATGGACTAACGGAGTTTCTCATCCTAGAACCATTTTACACAAACTGAAACTACAAATCAAGAAAGGTTTAGCTTCAATTATGTATTTTTTGGAAAAATAAATTGAAGTAATTTGAAATTTTTAAGGCAGGATGTGATCTACATTATAGTATGCCAAAACTCAGCTTCTTCTGAATCAACTGAGTTTTTAGATCCATTTTACAGACAATGAAATTACAGATCACAAAAGTTCTAGCCGAATAATTTAAGGCAAGGTTATATAAATTTCCTATAATTAGGAGCTACTGTAAGGAATCACTGGTTTTCGATGAATATAAGGAGAATCAATAACAAATGGCCCTTATTCTTCTAGTCCATTAAAAAATTTCCCTGATAAAGGTTATGTACTTGAACTCAAACAGGATGTTAAATATGTGCATGCTGGGTTCCTATCTCAAGTTTCAACTAATTGTGCATTAGCTGGGAATATCAATGTAAGACTTAAATTCTAAATACTGGGCAACCAGACATTATGTTTATTTTATCAGCATTTTGTATCTTAAAATGTAGTTTGTCATCGTTATTTTATATATCTTAC
>Ga0115851_100371_pt1 | contig 19230 bp, 13 predicted proteins | sample InSIn2gowninarea_FD_83865 | JGI IMG/M metagenome (GOLD analysis project Ga0115851, IMG submission 83865)
CTTCCCTTCACTGTTTTGTTTCCTATTAATACAAATAAGTCCATTCTTCTCAACAATCTGTTATTAATGAGTTGTTTCATATACTCCTTGGTCTGTATGTTAAATATGTTTTATTTTATGAGATATTCAAGTGCTATTTAATCGTTTGCTTGTTAGTGGATGTAGGTTTCGAAGAGAAGGAGGAGCTCATCCAGCTCGGCGAGGCTTGACTACTACAACAGCGTTGGACTAAAGGTAGGATCTAAACACTTGATTACTTATATTGTAAACGCATATTTAGAGAAGGATAGTTCTTAATTGTCTTGTTTGTCGCTAGAAACACTTTAGTTTCTAGGGAGGTCTGCTTTGTCCGCAAAGTCAACTCTTTCCGCGTGACAGAAACCAAGAACAAAAGTGATGGATGGATGGTTCCCTACCGAGAACAAGTTTGATCAAAGACTTCATGACATCAAGAAAGGAAGGAGATCATGCAGCTGAAGGACCCATGATGAAGAAGTTGGTGATGAAGGAAAGAGTCCCCAGTTAAGAGGGACCTCTGACAAGCCCCTAATCAAGAGGGAATCACCCCTGATTACAAAGGAGTGACTATTTTGTTTTCCATGTCATGGGTCATGCAGGATTAACAGCCATAAGTCTAAATGAAGGTCATGAATGGAAATGTAGACACAATATAGACACAACATTCTTGTCTTCACTTGGGATGAAATATTGGGAGGATTAGGTAATCTTCTGGAATCCGATATTCTTTGAGGGTTGGGAGCCCAAGACAAGAATAGTCCTATAAGGTCATACTCAAGAACACCCAGGTGGGTATGTGCCTTGAGAGACAATGATGAAGGTGTTTATAAATCATTGGTCTCACCAACATTATGGCTCATGGTCTCATAAAGAGATGGAGCTACTAGTCAAGGCCTTGCGCTATGACAATGATGATGAATATGATGTTATAATAGATGGATTGCTAATCCAGTTTCTCTTATGTGAATCCCTCAAGATTGAAATTTCCAAACATCTTGTAATGTTGTACGAATACCCCCATAGTTAAGAGGTAATGCTGGAGAAAATGTAACCAGGTTCGGTCTTAATAAATGTAATTTTGATATTTGTACTTATACAAAGAGATGAACATTTTTTGTATTATGTGTCAATGATTTTCTTGCTCATTGAAAATAGGTTAAGCACATTTTGAAGTGCTTCTAGAGATTCAAAGTCAAAATGTAATTATTAAATGACCCTTTGATGGCGTGATACCTCATGTACATCATCATACAAGGTCAAGGAAATAAGTCCAATAATGATAAAAATCCTCTCCTAGCACCAACGAAGTCTACAAGAAACAAAAACAATGAATAAATGTTGAAATATAAGGCAACACAAGTTGGCCTAAGAGACTGTCAAGTCAACTTAAAGGAGGATGGACAAACCTCTATAAATGGATTTTTTCCACTCCTCATTTGGACATACAATGATATATATGAAATCTGCAAGCATGGATGACGGAGTAAGATGAAGAAAAGGTGAGAAACAGGGCTACAGGTGTAGCAAAGGAAGGAAACAAAACAGTGAAGGGAAGAAGGTGAAATGTGAAGCTGCGATAGCCACACATGCGAAGAATTCAAGGATAGTTCTATGGCTAGAATGAAAGAAAGGTTGTAGTGGTATTTTCTTCATGGTTTTGGCTAACAAATAGCACAACAAAAGTCTCCTACTCCATCGTTGAAGGTGGGCTCACAAACGAAGGAAGGAGGGGAAAATCTAAAGAAGAAAAGGAATGTTTCTATGGCTACAAACACTCACACGTGTAAGGTATTGGAAGGGTTTGACTGCTATTTAGGGAAAAAACATAAGCAGTCTCCTTCATTTTTTTTTTAAGGCCCACATGGTATTCAAATAAAGTTGAAGAAATATCTTTTTATAGCAATGAAGAGAAGCACCAATATTATAGGGTTTCCTAACCTCGAAGATAAAGTGTTGAAAGACAAAGTATCAGAAGAAGTGTTGGAAGATGTTCTCAAAGTGATAGTGCATAAAGTGGAATGAGTTGACTCATGCTTGAAGTACATCCTAGTCGAGGGTCTAGGGTTTGGCAGTTCTTCAAATAAGAATCTTTAAGAAGAGAAAACTTACAAAGGGTTTCCCTCTCAAGAGTGGAGAGGGTTTGTCCCTAACAGAGAGCCAAATTTTGTGTTCTTGTTTTTTTTTTTTGATAGCAGCTTGATGAAGTACACACATATGCATTAATAATAATAAGAAGAAGTATAAGCTAACTAAGAAAAATTAAAAATACTTCACAAATTTTTATCAGGTCTCAGAGAATCATATCAACACTGCTTCTCCCTAGCTTGTCTAATAGTTTCTAGGAAAAAAACTATGGACATGTGTACTATTTACTAAAGTCGATTGTGAACAACATTGAGGGAAAGAAAAGTAATAGAGAAAATTCCCAAGTTTTTTGCTAAATATTTGCATAATCCATTCTAATGATATTTAATGTTTAATTGCAGAATTTTGAACTGCAAACATGGGATGGAGAGAATTTGGCATGAAGAAAAAGATATAGTTTTTCTAAATGCTCTGGTAACCATGCGGGTCTTGAAAAATTGTGGTTTGTACAAGTTTTTTAACATTGTGGGCATAAAGGCCCAATTGGACTTGCTATAATGGATGGTAAGCATGTGGAATGTTTAGGAAACATGTTTCATAGTCAGAGACCATAGAATTGCCATCGATGCTGAGGAAATTTACTTCCTGGGTGGACTTCCGTGTCATGAGGTGGAAATTGACCTGTATTGGTATAGACGACGTGGAAAAACCAATGCTACCTATTTGATGCAATAGTATACCGATGAATCACCTCTCAAAGATGACAGGATTAACATCAAGGCCATTTTACAAATTCCTTTGAAAGCCATCAGGTTTACTATTGCATGCTTGTGTGGTACTGCAACTTTACATTTTCTCACAAAGGCTTAGATTCAAACTATTGTGGATTTCTTTTAGGGTACCATTTTCAACTGGTGTGAGGATGTAGTTACCAATCTGAAGGGGAAACTAACTAGGGTCAAAACGAGCAAACTCAAACAATTTGGGTACGGTGCCTTCTTATTTCATTTTCTTTGGGACATCTCTTCTAGCTCCACAGGTAGTTATAGAGAGAGGAGGGCCTCATGTGTTGCAATGGGTTACACTTATGATATGCCATGGAGGTGGTGAAGGAACAACAATCAAATTTACTCCTGACTTCTTCGATTGGTTGGAAAAACAAAACATCATGATGAATATTTTCCATATGCAAGGATGGAATACACAAGAGGTCTGTACATGCCACTGCTTCTTGTGATGCAGTGGGGTGCTATGGGAAAACCTTCACATTATGGTTGATTTTGAAAATTTTTATTTTCTATTATTTTTTGCGTACAAAACTATTTATCGAAAATGATCAAGCGAATGTGGCCCTAGTGAGACCAGTTGGATTATGTAGATATGATCAGCATGGTGAGCATCCAATAGCTCCCATAGTACAGAACCTAGAGGTGGAAAATATAGTGACAAAGATAGAGCACAACCTTCAGAGGTTGAATTTGGAAATTCTTGATGTTGTGATAGATGATTTTCATGTCTGCTACCAAAGGAATTCTACAGGGGTTCATGGTCCTATTATCCATTTTCTACAGCACATAGCATGTGTAGTTGTATGCTACCATGATCATCATCATGTGTAGTGACTAGTCTAAAGGGATTTTTTTTAATTTTGATGATGTATTGGCATCTTTAGAAAATAAAGGCGACAAGGCCTTCTGTCTTTGGATGACATTTTTGTAAAAGCCACACTATTTACAGTCTTTTATCTAATGAAAACTACTACTATTTGTTTATATCTTGTACAATATATGAATTAATATTGTATTGACTTCTTTAAAAATGTTTTAAAAGCACCAATATAACACATAATTAGCTAATGATTCTATTACTGTGTTTAAATTTCTCAGAATATGTTGATATTCAATATAATAGAATTATATTTCCAACAGACGAACCCTAAAAGACATACTTAACATGGAAGCACTTCTAACTGAATAGACAACATTCAAATGTAATACCACAAGTTGTGAATCTAACCTAATGATCATTTGATGAATGCTCAATGAAATGGCATTAGATAATAGTTCAATCACTATGCTATATTCTCCAATATTGTTTATTGTTCAACTTAGGCATATCCCATGAATAGAAACTAACTCATGTGTCAGTGCATAATTGACGCAAGATGTGGAAGACAAATTCCAAGTACTATGACTAGAGCCATCAACGAAGCCTATATATGTCTGAGGGAATCTTGACATCTGCAAATCAATTGTAATACAATATGAGTAGGAGAAGTAGCAAAAAATCACAAAGCCTGCTAAAAATTGTCACACATAAACTATGGCACAGTAATATAGAAATGTTCGACTGAACAATATAAGAATGATATCTCTTTAGGTGAAAGCCATTTCTAGACTTTCCTGAAGGAATTCCATCATAATCCACTAGTCCGTAGGCCCCTTTTGGCAATATACATTTTACAATATAAGGGCCATGCTACATATGCTCAAATTTGCCAATGCCTAACTTATCCTACTCTTGATCATAAAACTAGCCTAAATCAGCTTTTGCATATGAATTAGGTTTGACATTCTAATCATACTATGCTTTAAATTGTTTCTTGCGGGCCTCACTAGATAATGCAACATAATGGTAAGTCTCATTGAGATGTGCTATGTACAAGAATTTCTCCTCTTGATCCGAATTTAAATAGGAACACAACAAATTACATATATAACCATAAACACAAACATGCAGTGGAAATAATATTTCATGTCATTGATGTAAAATATTGAAATATGCTTACAAACAGAAATGGAAATAAACTATCTAGGGTGATGGTAGCTTATCTATGAGAAGAGATGTGGCAACTACATGCCTCTGAACTATGTTACAGTGAGGCTTGAAGGCCTATTTATTGTTGAGAAACAATGGAAAACCCTAAACATCCAGAAACCTAACCCTAGGAGATGAAACGCCAAATTGTGGGCCCCGTTTGGGGTAAATTGGTACACTAACTTCCCGAGGTCATAACTTTGGCATATGATCTCCATTTAACATGCAAAATATCTGGTTAGAATATCTATCCAAGAACTACAACTATGGGAAGGGAAACACCGATCTGTGGTGTTGGCATTATGATACATATGTTGTACTTGATGGTAACCCATGCATCTCAAATGATAAATTATAGTGTAGCAAAGTTCGCACACCTTCATGAAGATAAAAGTTTCTTTCATGTAGAGAAAAGTTCATGCACTTTTATGCAGAGAAAAGTTTATTTCATGTGGAGAAAAGTTCACACACTTTTATGCAGAGAAAAGTTTATTTCATGTAGAGAAAAGTTACGCACTTTTATGCAGAGAAAATTTTATTTCATGTAGAGAAAAGTTCACGCACTTTCATGCAGAGAAAAGTTCCTTTCATGAAGAGAAAAGTTCATGCACTTTCATGGTTGGCTCATGGTATTAGTCTAACAGATTTGATCCTATGGTTTTGGTCCATGGTATTGCATCCAAAAGTGTTGATCTCACGCACTTTCATGGTTGGTTCATGGTATTAGTCCGACAGTTTTTGATCCTATGGTTTTGGTCCATGGTATTGCATCCAAAAGTGTTGATCTCACGCACTTTCATGGTTGGTTCATGGTATTAGTCCAACAGTTTTTGATCCTATGGTTTTCGATCGTGGTATTGTGGAAGGCCTAAGACTATAAAAGATGAAGGAGATCATTTGGCAAAGTATCATCGAATGAATTGAATATCTAATAAGTGCTAGATCTGAAATATTTGTGATTGGGTTATGGTGCAGATATGGATTTGAATGAAGGAGGAACCTTAGCGCATAAAGAAGGATAAGTTATATTGATGGGTCATAATCTTTAAGCTTGAATAATAGTATCTTTGTATGATTTTGATCTGTTATATGAGGCACATGCTTGATCTATAAATCTGACAATCTGGGTTAATTAGTGTCTGAATATATGAAAGAATGAATTATCCTTTATAGATCTGCATGCAGGTTTCAGGTTGTTGAAGTAGCGTATATATTTAAATTATGATCTAGCTGCCTCTATTTATTGCTGCAGTATTCTGTGTTCAGAATTGGTGTGTGGTTATTGTTACTGTGTTCTGGGTACAACTGTCAGAGAAGTGTTTACTTGATTCAGTGCTAATTGGGAAAAGGAGATTGTTTGATGCAGATATATTTGATGATGGATTGATGTTCATGGATCCAGTCTGAAAATTTATGAAACGTGGTCCTTGGAAGAAAGAGAAGGTTCTAGCCTTCAGTAGGCCAGCACCTACGTACTAGTATCTTGGCTAGTACAAGAGCTAAGGGGGTTGTAGCTCTCTACAGGTTGCAGCCTGTGTACTGGTAAAGGACTACACCAGTACATTGTAAAAGGAAGTTTCTAATTAAAAGAAGATAGAGACGAATTACAGCAGGTGGTTTTCACCCACATTGGGTTTCCACCTTATATCTTGTGTTCTTGTGTGTGATTTTCCTCTACTCTGTTTTACTGTTTCTGGTTACTCGTTATTTGATTCTAATACACAGATTAATAATCAACATCTGAAAGATAAAGTAAATAATAAGTTTGCATTGTATACGCGGGTTTCCTTCTACATAGTTGTGTATATACACGATTTTAATTAACTGAAGTAGCATATATCATCTGGATTTGAAAAAGGAATATTTGACTTGATAATACTGATTCACCCCCCCTCTCAGTATTATTTCCAACAATTAGTATCAGAGCGGGTCCTTTTGAAGAAGCTTGATCGCTTGGAGGAAGATCCATCATCATGAGCAACTACGAGAGAGAAGCATCTATCAGGCCACCGATTTTTGATGGGAAAAACTTTGTATATTGGAAGGTAAGAGTTACTACCTATCTTCAATCTCTTGGTATAGAAGTCTGGGATATCATAGATACAGGGTACTCTTTTCCATCAGCAACTCCTACAGGTACGGTTGAGAAGAAGAAATTTGAAACAAATGCAAAGGCAGTCAATACCTTATTAGGATGTCTATCTCAATAAGAATTCGTCAAGATTATGCATTATAAATCTGCAAAAGAAATATGGGACAAGATTGTTTTGAGCTATGAAGGAGATGAACAGGTACAATGAGCAAAACTTCAAACCCTCAGAATTCAGTATGAAAATCTTAGAATGCACAGCAATGAAAGTGTGGCTAACTATTTCCTTCGTGTAGATGAAATTGTTAATTGTATGAAAAAATTAGGTGGAGAAATAAAAGAAGTTGTTGTGGTTGAAAAAGTTCTAAGATCTTTGTCCCCTAGGTTTGAATCTAAAGTTTCTGCAATAGAAGAAATGGAGAATCTACGAAACCTTACCATGTCACAGTCGCACAGGATTCTAACTACTTATGAAATGAGGAAAGGAGGACCATTAGACAGAAGAGAAGTTGCCTTCAAGGCTTCAGGCAAAGGAGACTACTATGAGTAAAGACACATGTTAGAAGAAGAGGAAGAATCAAATTTTGTCAAAAACCTTCAATGGGGTGTTGGAAGATTCCGTGGTAAGTTACCTTTCAAATGCTTTGCTTGTGGAAGATTCGGTCACTATGCTACCAAGTGTCCTCATAAGGATAAGATTGACAAAGGGAAGGAACCTGTTAGATGGAACAAGAAATTGAATGTAACCAAGAAAAATTACTACACTCATGAAGACAGTGATGGACTATCAAATAGTGATGAAGATGAACGAGGTAATAATTATAAACTTTTAGTGGCTTTTGAAGATGATGATTACATGGATGCTATAGATGCAGATGGTCTTTATGAAGAGATTTTTAATCTCAAAATTTGTTTAGAAGAGAAAAATGTGATTATTGATTCTCTGCATTGTCAACTGGCTGAAAGGGAAAAACATCATGAAAAATTAGAATGTGAAATTGTTGGTCTTAGAAAAGAGATTGAGAAAACTAAAGCTCTTAATCTTAGATTTGTTAAAGGATTTGAAACTCTAGATGAGATTATCAATTTGCAACGTTCCCCACTAATCAAGACAGGTCTACGATATAATGAAGAAGCATCTCAAGCACAGAAAACATCCACCTCAAAAAGTTATCTTGATGCAGCAAGGAGGAATGAGCAAATACCAATGGAGATCACCACGTAAAACAGGGACGATTTACGTCAAGAATAAACAAAGACTACCCGGTAAGTTGGGGGAAATCCACCTTAAGGATGAACCAAAGCTACAACCAGCCACAGGTAAAATCTTCTCAATTTGCCTCAAGAATGGATGACAATAGAAACTACAATCATTTAGCCGATCGATTTGATAATCGTAGGAGTTTCTTCAAAGGCCAATGTTTCTCTTGCCATAACTTTGGCCACAAATCAGCTCAATGTGTTGCCTATAAGACAATAATGACTAGAGAAGCTCAAAAACAAAGAATTATGACTGGGATCATGAAAAGGACCTATAACAATTTTTCTGCCCTTGAAAATGAAATTGAATGTTCTATTTGCAATAACTTCAGTCATGAAGATTCTGAATGCAGGAGAAGGTTTCAGCAGACAACTCAGAAAGAACAAGCCTCAAGTGCCAGAACATGGAGAATGAAGGAACCACAACCAGAAAGATGTGGGATAGCATTTTATGCAGAAGGACAGGAAAATCAATGGTACATCGACAGTGGATGTTCGAAGCATATGACAGGTGATAAAGAAAAACTTCAATCATATAGTGCTTTACAAAAGGGAAAGAAAGTTTCATTTGGAAATGATACCCCTGCAGTCATAAAAGCAAACGGCACTGTTCAGTTGAAAGAAAAGGTCAAAGCTGGAAATGTTTTGTATGTTGATGTCTTGAAGCATAATCTACTGAGTGTCAGTCAGATGTGCGATCAAGGAACTGAAGTAATATTTCGATCAAATGGATGTAGTGTTCGTGCTCTTGATACAGGAAAAATAGTGATCAAAGGCATAAGAACTCCAAAAAATTTATACATATTTGAAGAAGGACAACAACAATGCTATTTGAGCAAGAATGATGAACACTGGTTATGGTACTGAAGGTTGGGGCATCTAAGTTTTTCATAGATAAGGAAAGCATGCAAATACCAGGCAGTTTGTGGTCTTCTAGACATCAGAATCCCAGACAATACAATATTCAAATCATGTCAGTTTGGTAAGAAAACCAGAGCTAACTTCCCTAAGAAGGAAGGATCAGCTAGCAGGCCTCTTGAACTAGTCCATACAGATGTATGTGGTCCATTTAGGACAAGGTCACCTCGAGGAGAAGAATACTTTATATTATTCATTGACGACTTCTCCAGGATGGTTTGGATAGGACTTATGAAGCACAAAGATGAAGCATTCGAAAAATTCAAATCTTTCAAAGCCTTGGCTGAAAATGAATCAGATCACAAAATTAAGTGCCTTAGGTCTGACAGAGGTGGGGATTTTACCTCAAATGAATTTTTCGATTTCTGTGAAGAACATGGAATAAGAAGGGAATTCTCTACAGCTAGGACTCCTCAACAAAATGGAGTGGTGGAAAGGATGAACAGAATGGTTCAACAAATGGCTCGTGCTATGCTTAATGAGTCTGGAACTCCCGCAACCTTATGGGGTGAAGCTGCTTTTGTTGCGGTTGTTATTCTCAAGAAAACAAATGTCTGAGTGAACAACACTCAAACTACTCATGAGCTCTGCTATGGTGAGACTCCTTCAGTAAAACATTTCAAAACTTTTGGAAGTAAATGATATATTAAGAACAATGATGAACAGCTTTGCAAACTTGAACCTAGAGTAGATGAAGGCATTCTCCTTGGTTATTCTCCCCACAACAAAGCATATAAGTGTTACAACAAAGGAATTGGAAGAATTGTCGACAGCATTGATGTAGTGATTGATGAAGAAGGAAACATTCCTAGGCATGTAAATTATGAAAATATCGAAGAGGATGAAGGCTACCCTTCAAATCAGATTGATGATGAAGGAGAACCTCAAGAGACACCAAAGGAACATATAAGGATAGAAGAGAAGACTCCATCCAGGTACGTTCATAAGAATCATCCAAAATCTCAAATTTTGGGGAATAAAGAGGCAGGTATACAAACAAGAAGAACAATTGCAGAAGCCTCAAGTTATTTGGCATTGCTCTCCTCCACTGAACCACAAAATGTAAAAGAGCCATGCAAATATGAATGCTGGGTCAAGGAAATGGATGAAGAACCTAAGCAGATTGAAAAGAATAACACTTGGGAGTTAGTTCCTAGACCAAAAGATAAGAATGTCATAGGGACAAAATGGATTTTTAAAAAAAAGTTGAATGAAAATGGGGAAGTGATTAGAAACAAGGCCAGAATTGTTTGTAAAGGGTATGCTCAATAAGAAGATATAGACTTTGAAGAAACTTTTGCTCCTGTTGCTAGACTTGAGGCCATCTGAATGTTCCTTGCTCTCTCAAGCTTTCATAATTTCAAAGTATTTCAAATGGATGTGAAATCAGCCTTTCTGAATGGAGACTTAGAAGAGGAAGTGTACATTGAGCAACCATATGGTTTCATTCTTTGGAATGATCCAAATCTTGTATGTAGACTAAAAAAGGCTCTCTATGGTCTCAAACAGGCTCCAAGGGCTCGGTACCACTGTTTGGACAAATATCTTCATCAACAAGGTTTTTCAAAAGGATCAGTAGATAGCAATCTTTATATGAAAATTGAAAATGACAAATTGCTAACACTTGTTGTGTATGTAGATGATATTATCTTTGGCAGCAATGAAGAAGCTATGAGTCAAAGCTTTGCCTTGGTGATGCAGAAAGAATTTGAAATGTCTTTGCTTGGAGAACTGGCATATTTTCTTGGATTGCAAATCCAACAAAATGAAGGTGGTATCCTTTTGTCTCAAACCAAGTATCTCAAGCAGATCTTGAAGAAATATGGCATGGAAGATTCAAAACCAGAGTGTACCCATATGGTTACAAGATGCAGCCTTAGTGCAAATGATGAATCTGTAGCAATGCATCAACCAACCTATAGATCCATGATTGGAAATCTTCTTTATTTGACAGGTACTCGACCAGACATCATGCATGCAGTGGGAATAGTTGGAATATTTCAGGAAAATCCTAAAGAAACCCATCTTCAGGTAGTAAAGAGAATCTTCAAGTATCTTAAAGGAACTCAAAACTATGGCTTATGGTATCCTAGAGATACAGATCTCACTCTACATGCTTATACAGATGTAGATTGGGCTGGAAGCGTGGATGACAGAAAGAGCACAAGTGGTGGAGCATTCTTTATGGGTTCCAGATTAGTGTCTTGGTTCAATAAGAAACATAGTTCAATTGCTTTATCTACAGCTGAAGCAGAATATGTGGCTGTTGCATCTTGTTGCACTCAAATCCTTTGGATGATGCAAACCTTGCAGGATTTTCAAATCACTTGTACACCACCTATCTCCATCTTATGTGATAATACAAGTGCAATCAACATTTCAAAGAACCCAGTCATGCATTCAAAGACCAAGCACATACCAATCAAGTGCCACTTTCTCCAAGAACAAGTGTTGGAACAAAATGTCAAGTTGGAATATGTTCCCTCTAAGGAACAAGTTGCTGATATACTCACCAAACCACTACCCAGGGAGACATTTGAATACCCTAGACATGATCTAGGAGTAGTTGATGCATCATCTTGCTGTTAAAACTTATTTGTTTCAGAGAAAAATGGGTGTACACGAGTTACCTAAGGAGGATCCGTGTACATACGCCGATTTGTGCAGAGACAGTTGTGTATGTGGAGGATTGATGGATATCAGTAGGGATAGGCTCTGGTTGAAGATAGTCTGATATGGGTGTGACAGAGACCATCTGGCACAGGTTCAAGGGGAGTAGATAAACTTCTAATGATGCATTGTTGGCATTATCTTAGAAGCTTTTGGTTCTAGTTCATAGCTGTTGTTGGTTTCAAGTGGAACAAATTCAGAGGGAGAATAGAAGGAAATCAGGGTTGCTCATCTGAATGGTGATTGTCAGATGCTTCTGCTATCAGTTATTGGTGGCTTTCATAAGTCTAGCTCTAGATATTTTGTCTCTATGTCATGTATCTCTTTTATGGTGTCAAGGTCATGTAACGGCCTATCTTTGTTTCCCCACTATGCCTGGGATGAAGATGTAATGTTCTTGTTTTATCATGTGTAAACTTTTGATGTATCCCCACTTGGTTGGGAAATGGATGTATGTATGAGTCCTTGGTGATAGGAAGGTCATTTATGATAGAGTCATATTCTTCTTGTAAAACATCTTTTTGCAGACCTTGCTTATAGTCAGGGGGAGCATGAACAGCACACTTCAGCAGAGTAGAGACTTCAGCATGTACTTAGAGGAAGCATGGACAGAGTGGTACACCTTGGCATATACAAAGGGGGAGCTCTTTCAGAGATTTCAGTAGGTACTCAGGGGGATTATGGGCAGTGGAATGTTTCTCTAGGAAAGAGATTATCTTGGTTTGCCCTTTGCCCTTCATGTCAAAGGGGGAGAGTGATTGGTTGTTGTTGCCATCAAGTCCAAAGGGGGAGATTGTTGGCATTATGATACATATGTTGTACTTGATGGCAACCCACTCATCTCAGATGATAAATTATATGCAGCAAAGTTCACGCAATTTCATGAAGCTAAAAGTTTCTTTCATGTAGAGAAAAATTCACACACTTTTATGCAGAGAAACGTTTATTTCATGTAGAGAAAATTTCACGCACTTTTATGCAGAGAAAAGCTTATTTCATGTAGAGAAAAGTTCACGCACTTTTATGCAGAGAAAAGTTTATTTCATGTACAGAAAAGTTCACGCACTTTCATGCAGAGAAAAGTTCCTTTCATGAAGAGAAAAGTTCACACACTTTCATGGTTGGCTGATGGTATTAGTCCAACAATTTTTGATCCTATGGTTTTGGTCCGTGGTATTGCATCCAAAAGTGTTGATCTCACGCACTTTCATGGTTGGTTCATGGTATTAGTTCGACAGTTTTTGATCCTATGGTTTTGGTCCGTGGTATTGCATCCAAAAGTGTTGATCTCACGCACTTTCATGGTTGGTTCATGGTATTAGTCCAAAAGTTTTTGATCCTTTGGTTTTGGACCGTGGTATTGTGGAAGGCCTAAGACTATAAAAGAGGAAGGAGATCATCTGGCAAAGTATCATCGAATGAATTGAATATCTAATAAGTGCTAGATCTGAAATATTTGTGATTGGGCTATGGTGCAGATCTGGATTTGAATGAAGGAGGAACCTTAGTGCATAAAGAAGGATAAGTTCTATTGAAGGGTCATAATATTTAAGCTTGAATAATAGTATCTTTGTATGGTTTTGATCTATTATATGAGGCACATGCTTGATCTATAAATCTGACAATCTGGGTTAATTAGTGTCTGAATATTCGAAAGAATGAATTATCCTTTATAGATCTGCACACATGTTTCAGGTTGTTGAAGTAGCGTATATCTTTAAATTATGATCTAGCTGCCTCTATTTATTGCTACAATATTCTGGGTTCAGAATTGGTGTGTGGTTACTATTACTGTGTTCTGGGTACAGCTGTCAAAGAAGTATTTACTTGATTCAGTGCTAATTGGGAAAAAGAGATTGTTTGATGCAGATATACTTAATGATTGATTGATGTTCATGGATCCAGTCTGAAAATTTATGAAACATGGTCCCTGGAAGAAAGAGAAGGTTGTAGCCTTCAGTAGGCCAGCACCTATGTACTAGTATCTTGGCTAGTATAAGAGCTAAGGGGGTTGTAGCTCCCTTCTAGGAGAAGCTGGAGAACGAGAGAGGGTTGTAGCTCTCTACAGGTTGCAGCCTATGTACTGGTAAAGGACTGCACCAGTACATTGTAAAAGGAAGTTTCTAATTAAAAGAAGATAGAGACGAATTGCAGCAGGTGGTTTTCACCCACATTGGGTTTCCACCTTATATCTTGTGTTCTTTTGTGTGATTGTCCTCTGCTCTGTTTTACTATTTCTGGTTACTGGTTATTTTATTCTGATACACAGATTAATAATCAACATCTGAAAGATAAAGTGAATAATAAGTTTGCATTGTATACGCGGGTTTCCTTCTACATAGTTGCATATATACACAATTTTAATTAACTGAAGTAGCATATATCATCTGGATTTGAAAAAGGAATATTTGACTTGATAATACTGATTCACCCCCCCTCTCAGTATTATTTCCAACACGTGGACCCATGTTGCTCCCAGTTTTCCCAAAGAAAACGTCGTTTCGAGCCCCAAAATTGCTCTGGAAGTTGAGGACCCGAAAAACTGCTAAAAATAGTAAATTGTGCTACAATTAAGGAAATTGAAAAGTTGAAAGAAACAATGGTGGGCATCCAAGTGGACTTCGCAGGTGGCCAGCAATATCCACCTAGATCATTCCACCCCCTTTAAGAAGAAATGGTCCCCATTATGTTGAGTTCCTCCATGAGATGAGGAAACTTCTATTAAACTTGGTCCCTAGTGAGCCACTTGCCCTGGTGAAGGAGTTGGTCTACTTTGACAACTCGATACAGTTGAATATTTTGCTCGTGAGTGTGCTTGATCTGTGTGTCCATGATCTGATTAGTTGTAGCTTGTTCCATGCAATCTAGATTTAACTCCGTGGGTGTGAGCTATTTTGTAATGTCAGATGTGTCTGTTAACGATGGAAAGTGTGGCCAAAGGCCGTCCACATTGAACACTGGGTGCAGGACAAGGAATGGGGGAATGCTTAACTCAAATGTATTGTCTCCCATAGCCTTAGTAATGGTGTAAGGACCATATCAAAGTGGTGTGAGTTTCCGATAGGATCTGATAAGGTGTTCCTTTTGAAAATGCAACCAGACTTTGTCACCCACCTGAAACTTGTGTAGCACCCGATGTTGATCATGTCGTTGCTTATACTTGGCATTTGATTTCTCTAGAATGTCATTGACCTACTGGCGAATATGTTAGATGTGCTCAAAGAAGTTGTTTGCATTATCTGTTTCATACTGGACATGAGTTGAATATGCGTGAGTAGCTATAAATGCCATGGCCACATCAATGGGACATAGTGGCTAGAATCCCAAGCCCATGTGAAAAAGGTTGTGGCCATTTGAGCTGTGGAGAGGCTGGTTTTAGCTGTGTTAAACATAGGGGAGGCTCCCGTCTCATGTGTGTGGATGCTTTTAGTTGTACATGCACAGAATGTGAACAATAATCTTGTTAACAACCTCTGTCTGGCCATCAGTTTGAGGATGGAAGGCTGTGGATTTAGTGAGTTTCGTGTTCAACATCGACCAAGGATTGGACCAAAATGTACTAAGGAAGCTACTGTCTCGATATGAGATCATAGACTGTGGGATCCCAAAGTGTACCCACACTCATTCAAAGAAGAGTTTAGCAATGGCTTTTGCTGTGATATTCTTCTTGCAGGGCACCATAATGGCCATCTTGGACAATTTGTCAATGAGCACAAAAACACAGTGATTTCCATGCTTAGTGGAAGGAATTCCTGACATGTAATCCATGGAGATGGATTCCTAAGGTCAACTAGGGGTAGGAAGTGGTGTATAGAGGCCTTGCTTCTTGATGGTTGGTTTGGAAATGATGTAGGAAATGCATGATCTGATGTACTTCCCGACACCCTGTCAAAGATTCGGCCAATAGTGTTATGCTCTTAACCTGCAAAATGATACCCAAATACAGAATATGCGAAGAAAAGATACCCAGAACACAGAATAGCAATGATTTTATTATTCAAAGAGTAATGTTCACCTGCCTCTTCGAGGGGGCAACCTCCAATAGAGCAGAGCTCGATTACAAAATAAGACACGATGCTCCTCGCAGTAAGTCTCTATCCTTTATATATGACTCATACATGCAATACCATGAATCCATACCATGGGTTTTATTAATACCATCTATCTAATACTACGGCTACGGCCCATTTGCAACTAACTGTGGTCCCGTCATTAATTGCGGGTTAACCACTTACAATTATTAATATGGGCTTTATTGAATCTTGACTATGACGTGATCCCATGACATAAATAAGGTGGTTAGGGTGGGACCCTAACATGCCCTCCCCCTTAAGACTAGCCTTGTCCTCAAGGTTGAAGCTGCGGAAACTGCTGAAGAATAGTGGTTGGTTCCCAAGTTGCATCTTCCGGAGAGGTGTCTTTCCATTTGACGAGGACTTCCTTAATCATGCGGCCATGCAGGTGCTTGTCTCGTGTGTCCAGGACCTGTTCGGGTTGAAGCCAGATTGACCCTTCTTCATCCAATTTGGGAAGACTGGTTTGAACTCGGCAATTGTTCCCAATCACTTTCTTGAGGCATGATACATGGAAAACTGGATGGATTTTTGCAGTAGGTGGCAAAGCCAACTTGTAAGCCACTTCTCCAATGCGCTGAAGTACTTGGTATGGTCCATAGAATTTGGGAGATAGCTTCTGGCAACCCTTGTCTTTGAGTGATGTTTGCTTATATGGTTGCAATCTCAAAAAGACCTGATCCCCTTCGTGAAATTGTCGCTCTAAGCGATGCTGGTCGACCTGTTGCTTCATGCGGTTCTAAGCTTGATGAAGATTCTCTCTAAGATGGGCGAGCATGGTTGTGCGGTGTTGTAGTAGTTGATCCACTGCTTGTACTTTGGAGCACCCCTTGAGATAAGAAGTAGGGGAAGGCAAAAGTTGACCATAGACTGCTTCATAGGGAGTCATTTTGGTGGTGGCATGATAGTTGGTGTTATACCACCATTCAGCCAGAGGTAACCACTGAACCCAAAGGTGTTGCTTTTCTGAAGTGAAACATCTAAGGTAGGTTTCTAGACATTTGTTGACTGCTTTGGTTTGACCATCTGTTTGCGGATGATAGGAAGTACTGAGTTTTAGTTGAGTGCCTTGTAGCCTGAAGAGTTCTTGCCAAAAAATACTGGTGAAGATCGGGTCGCGATCGGACACAATAGAAGTGGGCATGCCATGCAATTTGAAAATCTGATCCATGAAAGATTGAGCGACCAAAGTTGGGGTAAATGGGTGGGGTAGGGCGCAGAAATGAGCATACTTAGACAGTCGGTCCACAACCACCATGATGACTGACTTGTTCCCTGACTTTGGAAGACCTGTAATGAAATCTATAGAAACCTCCGTCCAAATTGAGGTCGGAACGGGCAATGGTTGTAATGTGCCAGGTGTGTTAACGGTTTCCCCTTTGTGGCGTTGACAGCCATTGCATTCTGCTACGAAAGTAAGGATTTCCTTTTTCATGCCTGTCCAAAAAAATGATCTTCTGGTGTGAGCATATGTCTTCTGAAAGCCTGAATGTCCTGCAATGGGAGATGAGTGTAATTTTGCCAAAATGCGACTTTTGAGGGTGGATGTTGGTGATATTACAGCTCTGTCCCTGTAGCGAAGAATATCATCCTGCCATGAGTAGCCCTTGGTGGAATTTGGATCTACCTGCAATTGAGAAATGAGTTGGGATAACCCGGGGTGTGAAAACCATTCCCTGCGAGCCTCTTCAATCCATTCTGGAATGGGAAGGGAAATTGCTAGCAGAGTGCTTTCTTCCTCAAATTGGCGAGATAATGCATCTGCTACACTATTGTCTTTCCCTTTCTTGTAAATGATCTCATAATCATATCCCAGCATTTTGGCGAGCCATTTATTTTGTTGTGGGGAGGATAGGCGTTGCTCCAAAAAATATTTAAGACTATGATGATCTGTGCGGATTTGGAAACGTCGCCCCAATAAGTAAGGTCGCCAGGTCTCGACTGCATGTAAGATGGCCATCATTTCTTTTTCATAGGTAGATTGGCCCAGATTCCTCCCACTGAGTTGTTGGCTTGTGAAGGCCAAAGGTCGCCCTTCCTGCATTAAGACTGCCCCGATACCGGTCCCCGAAGCATCACATTCAATGACAAAGGATTTGGTGAAGTCAGGTAGTGCTAAGACTGGAGTGGAACACATGGCATTTTTGAGAGCTGTAAATGCCTGTTGTGCTTCCTCATTCCAGAAGAATGAATTTTTCTTTAGGAGTTGAGTGAGGGGCTTTGCTATGCGACCATAGTTGCGGACAAATTTATGATAATAGCCTGTGAGACCCAAAAATCCTCTTAAGCTCTTCAAGGTCTTAGGTTGAGGCCATTCTTGCATTGCGTGGATCTTTTTGGGGTCCACCTTGACACCTTCATGCCCCACAATGTGGCCCAAATACTCAACTTCTTCCATGCCAAACGAACACTTGGACATATTGACAAATAATTTATGCTTGCGGAGCAGTTGCAAGAGTAGATCTACATGCTGAAGATGTGCAGCCCAAGTGTCACTATAGATGAGGATGTCATCAAAGAAGACAAGGACAAATTTCGTGAGATATGGTTTGAGAATGTGGTTCATAAGGCTCTGAAAAGTAGAGGGGGCATTGCAAAGACCAAATGGCATGACCAAGAACTCATAATGGCCTTCATGAGTTCTGAAAGCAGTCTTCGGAATGTCGACTTTATTCATGCGAATTTGGTGGTAGCCTAAGCAAAGATCCAACTTAGTGAAGAATTGAGCCCCATTGAGTTCGTCCAGCAAATCGTCAACCACCGGAATGGGAAATTTATCTTTGATTGTCAACTTATTGAGGGCCCTGAATTCGGGACACATCTGCCACTCCCCATCTTTCTTGAGCACCATGACCACTGGGGATGAATAAGGACTAATGCTGGGACGAATGACACCTGCTTCCAAAAGTTCCTTGATTATTTTTTCTATTTCATTCTTTTGGGTGAACGGATATCTGTATGGCCGCACATTTGGGGGTTGGGCACCTGGAACCAATGTGATGCTATAATCATGTTCCCCTCGCGAGGGTGGAAGCTCATGAGGCTTGTCAAAGACTGGCAGATGGGTATTTAAAATCTGTTGCATCTCGGGATGAATTGGCAAAGACTGGGTTTCGACGACCTGGATGGCATTAAATTGAGCTACCACTCCATGATTTCCCTTTTTTAACAACTTTTCCATCCGATGCGAGCTGATGATAGAGGGGGCTCCCGCCTGGAGTCCACGGAGGGTATGTGTGTAGTTGTTCTGGTTAAAACTCATATATAACTCCTGGAAATCCATTGTGATTGGCCCAAGAG
>Ga0115851_100372_pt1 | contig 19226 bp, 22 predicted proteins | sample InSIn2gowninarea_FD_83865 | JGI IMG/M metagenome (GOLD analysis project Ga0115851, IMG submission 83865)
GTGGCTCATTGATTCTGGAGCTTCTTATCACATGGCCAAAAACAAAGCCATGTTTTCTTCTTTAAATGATTGTAACACCAAAAATATATATGTTGGTGATGATAGATCTCTTAATGTTGTAGGGACTAGAACTGTTCATCTAGACAATGGTCAATTTAATGATGTATTATGTGTTCCAACCTTATGATGCAACCTTCTATCTGTATATCAAATAACTCATTCAGGTGACGGTAAAATCATTGAATTTTCACCTCACGATGTTGTAATTAAGGATCTAAGAGATCCTAGACATATTTTAGCTACTGGAATTGTTGATGATTCTACAAGGTTGTATAAGTTTCACAACTCTGGGTCATGAAATCTTCCCTCCATATTTGTTGCTCATAATGATGAAGTGAGCAAACTTTGGCATGAGCGATTTGGTCACTTAAACTATCGCTCCCTTCAGCATCTATGTAAAGAAAATATGGTGACAGGTCTTCCAATGGTATCTTGCAGAGATGGTGTTTGTTCCGGATGTGTACTCGGAAAACATCATCGGGACAGTTTTGAAAAATGTGCCTCTTGGCACGCCTCAACCCCTTTACAGCTTATGCATAGTGATTTATGTGGTCCACTTCCAGTTGTTTCATTCTCTGGTTGCAAGTATTTCTTAACTTTCATTGATGATTTCTCCAGATGCACTTGGGTATACTTCTTAAAACTCAAGAGTGAAGTATTTAACACATTTTTGGCCTTCAAGGCCTTTGTTGAAAAACAATCTGGACATCAAATTCTTAAGCTAAGATCTAATAATGGCGGAGAATATGTTAAAAACACATTCATCAACTTTTGCACTGAGAATGGAATTCAAATGCAACATACTATTCCATATAATCCACAACAAATTGGTGTAGCTAAAAGGAAGAATCGCACCTTAAAGGAAATGGCTAATTGTATGCTACAATCTAAAGGACTTGGTCTTAGTTTTTGGGCAGAAGTAATTAACTGTGCAAATTACATAATAAATCGCACTCCTACTAAGGTTTTAAAGAATATCACTCCAGAAGAATCATGGAGCTCAATTAAACCAGATGTAAGTCACTTTCGTGTTTTTGGAAGTGAAGCATGGGCCCATATTCTAGATGAAAAGCATAAAGCTTTAGAACCTAAGAGTGAAAAATGTACTTTTGTTGGATATTCTAAAGATGTCAAAGGCTATCGACTTATTCCACTTAAGTCCAAAAATGTTATCATTAGAAGAGATGTAAAATTTGCTGAAAATATATTGGCCTGCGAGCCTAGTTCGGCAGATGTGCCACCTCTCCCTATCTCTTCTACTTTTGAAAATATTTTTTCTTTAGATGATGAAAATGAGGATGAAAATCCTCCCCCACCTTCTCAGGATCCTCCTTCAGCTCCTCATCTTCCAAGATGGGTCTGTGCTATTCGGGATGCAGCAGGTGATCTTACCGGTGATCCTACAGATCAGCAACGCACACGTTCTCAGTTTGACAAAGCCTCTTCTTTATTGGCTCAAGCTCCAGTAAATTATGATCCTGACACCTTTGTAGAAGCTTTAGGCCATCCAGATTGGGAAGCAGCTATGAATGAAGAATATCATTCATTATTGACAAATGATACATGGGATCTTGTTCCTCTACCAAAGGGATGAAAACTTGTTAGATGCAAATGGGTTTACAGAACCAAGTATGGACCAGATGGGAAAGTTGATAAACATAAAGCTCGTCTTGTTGCTAAGGGTTTTTCATAGGATGAAGGCATTGACTACACTGAAACCTTCTCCCCTGTTGCCAAAATGAACTCTATCTGCGTTGTTCTTTCCCTTGCTGCCTCTTTCAAATGGGAAGTCCATCAGATGGATGTTAAATCTGCCTTCTTGCATGGGGACTTGCATGAAGAAATATATATGGAACAACCTATTGGCTTTATAAAAACAGACTCCAGCCTTGTATGTCGACTTAAGAAATCCCTTTATGGTGTCAAGCAAGCTCCTCGAGCTTGGTATGCCAAAATGGATAGCTTTCTTTTAGAATCTGGCTTTTCTTGGTGTCATTTTGACAATACTGTCTACACCAAGAAAGTGGGCAAGTCTCTTATCATTCTTGTTCTTTATGTTGATGATCTTATCCTTACTGGTAGTGATCCCAACCTTATAAACCATGTGAAGTCCAGCCTCAAAAGGAAATTTGAAATGATAGACTTAGGACACTTACATTATTTTCTCGGTCTTCAAGCCTTGCAATCCAAGGAGGGTATTTCCCTTTCCCAGTCCAAGTATGCCTGTGATATTCTACGCCATTTTCACATGGAAGACTGTAAGCCAGCCCCTTCTCCCTTTCAGTCTGGAGTCAAACTTTTAGTCACTTGTACTTCTCCTGAAGTTGATGCTACCTTATACCGTCAACTTGTAGGAAAACTTTTGTATCTAACCCGTACTCGTCCTGACCTTTCCTTTGATGTTGGCCTTGTTGCTCGGTTTATGCAAAAACCACATGAAAGTCATTAGAAAGCAGCTAAAAGAATACTTCGTTATGCTCGAGGTATAGTTCAGTTTGGGATTCATTACAGTGCCGAAGCAGCTCCTCTATTTGTTGGTTTCACTGATTCTGATTGGGTTGGTGACCCTGATGATCAGAAGTCTACTGTTGATTATGTGTTCACTCTTGGTTCAGGACCTATTACATGGGCTTGCAAGAAACAGGGTGCCATTTCTCTTTCTTCAACAGAAGCAGAATATCGTGGTGCTGTAGAAGCTAGTAAGGAAGCCTTGTGGCTTCGTCAGATCCTATCAGAGTTTGGCTTTCAGCAGCAGCATCCTACTACACTTTGGTGTGATAATCAAAGTTCCATTCAACTATGCAAAGATCCAGTCCAACATCAGTGCAGCAAACACATTGAACTGCACATGCACTTCATCAAAAATCTCATTCACGACCATGTTCTTGAAGTACAATATTGTTCAACTGATGATCAAGTTGCAGACATCTTTACAAAGCCTCTCACAGAGGTGAAGTTCACTAAACTTCGATTTATGGTTGGAGTTCAGGAAGATGTCACTAAGGGGGGATAGGCTCTAGTGCCTCCCTCCTTCTCCTATTGTGCCATATTTGTAAATCCTTCAATCGTATCCCAAGTTGTTCTTAGGGGGATGTTAGGATATTGCGACACATAAGAAATAGTTAAGTACAACTTGGTCTAGTATAGGGTTAGCTAAAGTGTGTTTCTTTACTAGGTACATTTTGTAACTTACAATCCGACGGTCACGATATGTAGTGATCCAATGGTTCATTCTCTCCTCAGTATTACCAACACTTGATCTATGGCTTAACACCCGATTGGTCCATGATTTCTATTTAAAGCGCATGGAGGGTCATTTGTAGGGTAATCCGTCTATGAGAGAAGCTTATGTAAATTTTCATTCTTTTATTAATAAATTTCCTGAAGTGGCCGCGTTCGTTCATGCCGTGGACTGTTTCCCTCTTTGGGGGTTTTAACCACTTCAAAAATACTGGTGTATTGATCTGTGATCTGGTTGTGAGCGGTGTCCTTTGGTGTTCTATCTGAGGAACTTACCCTGTAAATTCCTACAAAAAAGGCTACACAAAGCACACATTAGACTTGTTGGCATAATGACTAACCCAATTCACTCTATTAGCATAAATATAATAAAAAACATGCAATAAACTAATGAGAATGGTGGATTAAGTCGAATTAGGAGGTTGAATGAGCCCATTTAATTATCCACTTTTGGGGCTCACCATCACCCCCCTACTGAAAGTGTTGCTCATCCTCTGAGCAACCAATCTATCTCCTCATCTTTGATGGCCTTGGTGGCCTCCCTGTCATTCCAAGCCTTTGAAGTGATGTCCTCTTCTCGGTCATGAAACCATGCTTTTCTCTCTGTTTCTTCCCACTGCCTGTGCTCTTTTTCCTAGAGGAGTTTTGTGAAATCTTTAACCTCAGCTGGCAGCTTGTCCTCTCCTTGCTGTTCATCAGATGTTTCCTTGTCTTTCCTTCTTCCTATGATTGTTTGGCCACATTTTCCTCCAATTTCTCAGTCTCTTTTAGCTTAGCTCGAGTTTCATGTAGAAAATTCTCAGCTTCCTGTAGAACTGTCTCAACTTCCTGTAGAGCGGCCTTTGAGTCCATCATCTGAATTCTCTCTCTCCAAGTGAAGGTTCTTGGCTTCCTCATTCATAGGTGATGGACATCCTTGAAGGAGGCTCCTCCTTTTGTTTAGCTTTTGTGTCCTTAATGACGATTTTCTCCTTTGTTTGTGGTTTGGGTCTGCCCACTTTTATCCGTGTGCTCCTTCTTGCCTTAAAATACATGGAAGGCTCCCTCTTTCAATTCTCCTTCTGCTTGGGGGATGTGCTTAGGGTGGCCAGCATAGTTGCTGCCTCCCTAGCCAAAATTTCGGGTGATTTCTCCTTCTGCTGCCCTTTCCCTAGACTTCCTGTAGAAAGTCCTGTAGTGGCCGTTTTCTGGCTTCCTGTAGAAGCAATTTTATATCTTCCTGTAGAAACAGTCTGTTGGCTTCCTGTAGAACCAATTTTCCCTGATTTGGCTTGCTTGGCTGGGGGTGCCTTCTATTTGACTTGTGTTGTGGTTTCCTTGGGTGTGCCCTTACTTGTTTGGACTTTTTTTCAGTCCTCTATGCTCTATTCTGAAATCTTTTTTTTTCCTTGGGTGTTTGTGCCATTGTTCCTCCCACAGTTTTAGGCTTAAGCAATTTGGCCTTTGCTCCTTTTCCTCTCTGTTCTTGCCTTGCTTGAATGTCTTGCATTTCTTCATCATTGGTTTTCTCATATTTTTCAATGTGTTCTTCTTCCTTGCCATCCTTTATTTTTGTTCATCACTTCCACTAACTCATCAACACTAGTTCTTGAGTATCTAGCCTTGTCCTCCCCCTCTCGCTTTTATTTGGCTCCTTGTATTTCTCTTGATCATGTAAAAGATCCCACCTATTCATTGTATGACTGTGCTATGACAAGACACAAACTTATTGTTCCTGGTTGGTTAATTACATGCCTTGAATGGTCCAACCTACGACTGATTTCCACCTTACACTTATTTCATCTCATTAGTCTTATGGTCAATTTTAAGTCGCACCAATGTTTGCTAAACCTTCATTTGTACAATTTTGGGCACCTTCAATTAATCCTTCTTGCTGTAGCCGGTTGTCAGCTGCCAAGCCTGACCTGTCACAGTAAATAAATTTTGCATTCCCAGCCTGATCGCTTTTATAAGCACTCTCAAAGTATTGTTCCCCTATTCTCGATTTAGACAGTTCCAAACTAGCTTGGATCTGTGACATAATCTTCATGTCTCTCCTTTGATGTGAGACTCTAATTCCATTCTCCAAGTCCCCTACCAACTTTAAGATTTTCATCCCTTTACAATACTAGATCACCTGCATCAAATTCTGATATGATACCTTACTCTGTTTTAACAATTATGTTCATGCTTGCAAAAGACCCTAACCAAGTTTTTTCTTCGGTTCTCTTCTTTTTTTGGTAGAAATAGATCTCAAGGACATTAAAAATTCTTTAGCTATCTGGTTATGAGAGGAAGAGTTTTGCTTCTACACATAGAGGACAGAGACCAAGTTTTCTTCTCAGGACACATTCAGATATGCAAATTTTAAAATCTTCATCCACAGGCTGGCTCTCACAGCTGCATATGCCTTCCTTATAAGAGAATTTTAGACCGGAAACATGGAGAGATGCAGAAAAACTGAGAAATTCCGTGCAACACACAATTACACTACTATTTTTGACTTATAGGCAAACTTGTCTCTAATTCTCCTGCTCCAGACAGTTCAACTCACCACCTTTCAAAATATATCATGCATGGAAGAGTGTTTTCGAGCCTACCCTTCTTAGAACTCCAAATATGACGAGGAAAAGCTCAGGTTTCTCTGTTCCAGAATGTTGTGCCATACTTCCTGTAGAAGACCCCCCCGTTTCTTGTAGAACGCCCTTACGTAGGAGGGTTTTAAAAAATGGCCGAGAAAGCTTGGTTTGCTACTATGGGGCTAGTATGGAGCTTGTTGCAGCTACAAGGACGATGATAAACTGGAAACAATAGTGGTGAGAGTTCGATTGGCTGTTTATGAAGATTCTCGTTGATGTAGGGTGAGCTAGCCAACTACACATTGGCCCCATGCAGACTGTTGGTCCCCACTGCAGTGTTTAACTTTTTGTTCTCTACCTGTAATCTCATCCATCAATCACGCTGAAGTTTAATTGGTCATCACTACCTATTTTCCGATTTCCTCTTGAGATGGCTGAGCGCACGTGTCTCATTCACCCACCGAGCGCTATTGAACTAGAAGTCGAATGGTTGCTGTGAGGTGATGTGGCCTTTCATTTGCTGCATGACTGGTTTCTATGGTTGCATGATGGCTTGGCTACTAATTCATGGTTATTTTTTCTTGTGCAGGTATCCTCTGGCCGGATCCACGCTGTAGGAGTTGGCTTCACATTCAGATCTACACCCTCAAGCTGCTGCTGCTGAATTTTCACAGGATCGAAACTTGTTTTCGCCATTTCTCCCGAACGATAGATCGGATCGATTTGAAACTTTCCGAGCATGCTCCTATCATCATGATGCACCTCCCATAGCAAAATTGTGATCAATGGATGCACAGATTTCGAGAAAAATGGAAAATGGTTGAAGATTTCAGAGATCAATTTCTTGGAAACCGTGCATCAGAATCAACTGAAACTACTTGGGTAGGCTACTATCACCCATATGCATCTCCCCACGAAACAGGTTTTGAAACGGATGCACGGATATGGAGAAAATACAAAAATGGATAAAGGTGATGGAGGTTTATTTCTTGGAAACTATGAATCAGAATTGGCTGAAACTGCTCAAGCATGTTGCCATCATCCCTGTACAACTCCCTGTAAAATGACTTTTCAAATGGATGCATGGTTTTCAAGTTAGGGCAAAAAAAAAATTTGTTCTATGTATTTTTTCTTCAAATCATTCTACAAGTTTTTTCATGGTTAAAAAGTGAGCTTGGGATGTGATGCATGCATGGAGATGATGGAGGAGGGGTTTGAAGATTACAAGAGGACTTCTGAACCCTTGAGGAAGCTTCCATGTTCGCCAAACCACCTTTTTGAAATCCATTTCTAGCTTCCTACAATTTCTACAGGAACTTCCTATAGAAGCACAATGTAGGAGCACAATGAGGTGGAAAAAATGATGGAGAAAGGTGAGGGATGGAAACAGGGGTGCTTGCAGGCCTAACCAATAGATTCCCACCATCAGATTCCATTTTAAAATTGAATTTGGTTCGTCCAAAGGTTCTACAGGATGTTTCCTGTAGAAATTCAAAACTTCATGTAGAAACGCCTGGAACTTCCTGTAGAAAGCATAGAACTTCCTCTGTCTTCATTTTGAGTGATCCTCCTAACCTGTAATGTCCTTCTTGCAACCTGCAATTATCCAATGGAAATTAAGTTTATTTTTCTTTTTGTTTTTCTCATTATTTTTGAAAAACAACTAGGGTGCCTCATGGAGGTTTTCACTCTAATTCCCTGCCCTGGGCGCCTCCAAGGGAGGTTTTCGCCCAGAGATATTATTCTCTTTTCTCTTTCTTCCTAACCCATTGGCTGCCTCATGGAGGGTTCAATCAATGAGCCAATCTAAGGTGCCTCTAAGGAGGTTTTCACCTTATATTTTTATTTTTCTCTTATTTTCATTTTTTTCTTTTTCCTTTTTTTCCTACCCTACCCTACTTGAAAAACAAAATCATTTTCAAGTATAAGAATACTTCCAATGGAGCCATGTGCACATCGAGATTAGAGACAAGATGATGTGAAGGCTTGAAATGCATGCTTTGACAGGTATCCGGATTTCAGAGACCAAATGATATGACTTTGAAGGGATCAAACATAGCTGAGGAAGAGAGTACCGCTGCAACTTAGTTACCGTCTGAAACCATATCTCAATATAGCTTTGATATCCTTGGTTCTTTTGCTGATATAGATCATTCTTTGTGTCACCTTCGATCATGACCCTCACGTCTTCCTTTTTTTATTGATTTTTCTCTTGACTACATGGAAGATTTGATGGTAACCATGAGGGAACTCTCTCGATCTCTCATTTTGATGCCTTCTCTTCATCAAGTGCAGCCCATGGTTCTCTAATCTTTTCTTTTGAATCTTCTTCTGCTGGATGTGGTCCTTCAATGATTTCAATATAGTCACTCTTTTGCAATACTCTTCCTGAGCTACGGTGAACATCATTTAGCTCAAGAGGAGTTGTTTGGACATGTTGTGCCTCAGCATTGTAATTGGATTGAGCTACTCCATTGTATGGTTTTAGGAATGGTGGTACGGATAGCAGAGTGGGGGTGTATATTTGAGATGGATGTGGATGGGTTTGTGGTTGGGCAGGTGGTGGAGGCAAATGAGCAGGAGGATAGTTGTACTGGGGCCTCCCCTGATGAGGTGCATTCCACTGAGGCTGTGGCTAAGCATAAGAGTGAAACGAATGAGCAACTAGAGAAGCATGGTATTGCAGAGGATACGACCAAGGAGGGGGTGTGAACCAGGAAGGATGAGTAGGGGGACCCAAGAAGGCATGGAAGTGGCTTGATAGGGGTCATAATAGGTCTCGAATGTCCCTTGTAGTTCCTGCTGGTAAGATCTAGGTCCATGTGGCCTTATTTGGTTCATATAATAAAGTGGTTCAGTGGCTCCTTTGGCCCTTTGATATGCAGCTTTAATTCCAGGCAAGGAAGGGCACTGATTTGTAGGATGGTATTCTTCACAGATGAAACACACTTCTAGGGAGTGCATTGGACATTCATTCCTAGGATGCTTTCTAGTGCACCTAGGATAAAAGATGACCAAAGCGCTCTTGGCTCCCTCTTGCTTCCTTCGGATCAGTAAGGTATCCAGTTGCATGGCAAGAAACTACCTCATATCACTCTTGAAATCTTCCATTTGAGTTGCAAAGTCATTCTTGGACAAGGTATTGCTCCCAACATTTCTGTTTGTAGCCATTTGCTCTAGAGGAATGGTTCCTTCTTCTTCTCCCTTAGATGTTCTTCAAATATGTCTTAATGTCCACCTAGGGGTTCTTCTTAATCACAGCCATCAAAGAAGAGAGAAGGTTGGATGTGTGAAGCAGTAGGGGGTGTTATGCAAACATTTTTCTGACTTATCTCTACTCCTACCAGGCAGGAAAGGAAATCTTTTTGGTTCATTTTTGTTTTTTTCTTCTTGTACCTGCAAAACTAAAATAGATTGAACCGCAACTAACTATCTTGTTGAAATGAAAATGCGGAATTAAAATGAAAGCAGGAAAGGACTAATCTATTTTGCTCAAATGAAATTGCAGGAATGAAATTCTAGGCTACGCTTGTGGAATTGAAATGCTAATCTACACTTGCAGAAATGAATTTGCCAAATTGAAATGCTAATCTATGAAAGCGGGAAATGCTAATCTACATTTGCAGAAACGAAATTGCATAATGGAAATGAAATGAACTACTTAGCAGAAGATTGTAGTGGAAAATAGAAGAAAAGCAGCAATTACCAATACTCTGATGCTTCCCCGGCAACGGTGCCAAAAAGATGGTGAGCCCCAGTATTGTAGCAATAATGCTGCAACTCCTAGGACTCCCTTCTTTAATTTTATCAACCCAGTAGTTCGTAACAAACTTGGAAGTGATGGTGTTGTATGCACAAGTACTAGCTCTTGCCACAGCTGTCACTTGGTCAGCTAGCACAAGTCCGCTAGGAGCTTAAGCCAACTTCTATGAGCTCTTAGAAGAAGCTTTTTAATTGATGGATGAAAGCTAACTCGAAGGAAGCTAATCTAACTACTAAAAGAGATTGAAAAACTAAAGGAAAACACAAACCCTAGCAAACCTTAATTCTACCAGCTAGTCCTACTAATGCAAAGAAGAGAATGCAAACTACTGAAAGAGATGCCATTACTTCTATGAAGGTAAAATACATGTGTCTAGACTACCTCTATCTGAAGAAAACATCCTTTTGTATTTTTTGTTAAGTCGTTAGTTTCATCATGCATATGCTTTCACTGTTCTTTGACTGTGCAAGGGTGGATCAAGGAGGAGAAATGCTTGGAAGAGGTCAGGAAGGTTCAAAGAGGGTATAAGGAGTCCCTAACACCCTTCCAGAGAGTTTCACAAAGTTTGGCTATCAAGAAACCTCATTTCTGAGCTTCTACAGGAAGTCTACAGGGGTTCTACAGGATGTTCAGGAATTTCTACAGGATGTTCTGTGATTTTCTACAGGATGTTCAGAAATGGGATTTTGGAGCATGGATGGAGGGAAAAAGATGGAGGAATGAGTATGGAGGTGAACTAGGGGTGTAGGAGAGTTCAAGACTTGGAGGATGGATTGGTGAGAAGGTGTAGATGGCTAAATTGGCTCAAAGAAGGATGAAACAATGATTGCACAAAAAGGTAGGGTTACGTGGGCAAGAGGACAGATGTGAGACGAGGAACCTAGCTAGGAGATGGAGCAGATGGCTTTGATGAAGCTTAGGTGGATAAAAGAGTGGTAGAGATGCTCTGCACCGTATACATTCAACTGAATCAACAAAGTCTTGCAAGTAATCAAAAGTCCTAGCTAATCTAATCTATCTAACAATAAAGTGAATGAACAATAGCTTTATTTGGAAGAGAACCATGTATATCAACTATGCAATGAAACATTTCAAAGATCTGAACAAATAACCAACTTCTGCAAATGAAAACAGTACACTAAGGATTGCATGGTAAAGCAAAACAATGTTTTTGTTGGCAGCAAAGTCACATTGGTCCCAGCTCATGATTCCACTGAGGGGGAGGTGAGATCCAAGGTGCTTGGTAGCCTTTTTCTGAAGATCTTCCCTGTGATTAACCTATCAAGTAAATATGAACATGAAAAACCTTTTTAATCATCAAAAGCAACCTAAATAACAACACAATATTTAAATCTAAATAGCAGATTTTATTCTAAGAATGCAACAAAGACACATGAAAGTAAACAAAGGAGGTACTGGGCACTTGAGATGGCCCCAACCCCAAGAGCTACAGCCTCCTAAGAGAGATTTAGAGCTAGTGCAAATCTGGATTCATCTTTATTGATCAAAAGAAATGTTACATTCCAAAAATTGTCCACAAGGAAGACTTGAAAATGTGCTAAAATGCAAAGCTAATCTACTGCCTAAAAATCGAACTACAAACTAGCTAACTTCTGCCAACAAAATGACTAAAAAATGACTACAAAAAGACTAACTGAAATGAGGCCCTAAGCCCTCTTATTTATACAAATTGAGGACCCCAAAAGTCGTCCTAAACTTTAGGGACTCGGCTGCCCAAAACTTGCAGTTAACAACAGTCCTACTTGACTTGCTTGGCTGCCCTTGTGATAATCGATTTGGTGGTCCTTGAACTCCGAGATGATGGTGGATAATTCGAGGTAAGGGCCCATAAATGAAAGGAACACCTTCCTAAAAATCCTCTCCACAAATTTGGCTGCCAAGTGCTCATTTAAACCTTAGATTTTGTCTCCAAATTGACCAAAAAGGCTACACAAAGCACACATTAGACTTGTTGGCATAATGACTAACCCAATTCACTCTATTAGCATAAATATAATAAAAAACATGCAATAAACTAATGAGAATGGTGGATTAAGTTGAATTAGGAGGTTGAATGAGCCCATATAATTATCCATTTTTGGGGCTCATCACCTACACACGCAGCTGTAGGGATTCGTGCACTCAGCTACAGACTTCTACCCTACGCCTTTGTGCACTCAGCTACAGAGCCTCTTCCTATGCTAAGACTCTCACTCTTAGCTCTTCACAGACTCATCAAACACTTCTACTTCACTTCCAACTACTAAAAGACTCTTCTAACACTTCTTTTTATACAATCCCATGGTCCGTTGACCAAGGACGAATCTCTAAAACTGACACAACCTATCTAGACTAAGGGTGGAAAAACCTTTTTTACTCTTGATATCTTTGTGCTCTATGACGATAAAATGTGGAGACTTTACATTTCTTTATACAAACATTGGGCCTTCTGCCCCAAAACTTGGGCTTTTCCCAAAATTGACCCCTAGGAGACCTTTTCCCAACAATGAGACAACATTTTATTTTATATTTTTCTTATATGCCTTGGCCAAGTGGGAGCTACATAAAGTTTTATAAGAAATAACAAAGTTTTCCATGAAAAAAATGATGTAGTATTTGACTTTCTTTGACAATTGTATCTCTATCTAAGTGAAAGGCCATAAAATGTCATTTTTCATGTAGGGAAGAAGAAGAAACTCTTACTTTATTAATTAGGCATAAGGAACTTGTATGATTTTGCTTCTATTTATTAATTATTTATAGCATATAACTTCTCTTCCTTCCTTTGTTTTGTAGCCACTTTATTTTCATATCTGAATTTGAAATATTAACTATGGTTGGAGTCATATACGTGAAAAAAATCATCGAAGTAATACTCAAATTTAGCCCACCAAGCCCTCAGCTACTAGGTGCATGATTTAGTTTTGTGTTGCATTTGATTTCAAGCATTTTTTTTGTATCTACATAGAAAATATTCTAAGACCATAGATTTTGAGAAAAAATAGAGCAAACATAATTAAGGTTTCTTTTATAATGTTTTCTCTTGTTATATTGAAAATTCTTGTGATATAATGTTAGTTCATCATCATCATTATTATTTTTTGTTCATCATCAAGACAATGCAAATAAAAAAAGGTCAAAATTCAAATAAGAACACCAAAAATAGGCTACAGACTAGGAAAAACCCCTCCAAAGTGTTGGGTTGTGTTATATTCTTTCCACGACTAGCCCATGTAGTTAACTTGGGGTTAGAGGGGAGGCGGAGCCCCCATTCATTGCATTGATTGTGTAGCTGGGGGGGGCAGGGAGGTCACAGGGGGTTTGAGGTGTACGCGTAACCCCACTTTATGGGGTCTGGGGCAGCGCCCTGGAAAATTTTGGTTTTGGAACCTACGATAGGTTGGGCATACCCACCTATAGTTTTGTGTCTGATTTTCACACATGTTTTTGGATGCGATGGTTTTCGGTACATGGTATTGGATGCGATGGTTTTTCAATCCATGATATTGCATGCTTCAGCATCTATAAATATGTATTGTAACATTGAAAGGAATATAATGAAAAATCAAGCTGGTAGTCCTGGTTTTGGGATCCAGGGGAAAATTTCTATGTATATGTGTTTTATGTGTTATGCTCTCGCATTGCTTATTGTCTTATTTTTAGAATTCTTCTGTAGGTAATTTCTGTACGAGGTTAAAACCTACATTTGGTATCAGAGTTGTTTTGGCTTCAAGGGGACGCCTCCATTTTTGAGGGGTTTCGCTCGGGCTTGTGGCAGACCCTGTTCAGTGGGAGATATACAAGATCAATTATGGTGGTGAAAGAAGTTGGAGAGCAGTGGAAAGATAGAGATCGAGAAATTTAATGGTCAGAGTTTTGAGTTGTGGAAACTCAAGATGGAGGATCTGTTGGTGGATAAAGATCAGTGGATCGCGGTAGATCCGGGTACTAAAACAATCGGAGTGTTCGATGAAGAATGGAAGAAGTTGGATCAGAAGACAAAGAGCACAATATGATTGTGTGTCTTAGATTCAATATTGCAAAATGTATTAGGGGAAGCTACGGTGAAACCTTTGTGGGACAAGTTAGGGACTTTGTACCAATCTAAGTCTCTGGTGAATAAACTGTTCCTACGGAAAAAGATGTATAACTTGAGGATGAAAGATGGAGACTCAGTGACAGAGCATCGGAATGCATTTAATACTGTGGTAAGTCAATTAGCATCTGTTGATATTAAAATTTCAGATGAAGATAAGTGCATCAGTTTGTTGTATTCTCTACTATATTTGTGGGATATTCTGGTTATTGCAATAGGTAGCAATGCAATTGCCTTGCAGTTTGATGAAATAGCCTCAGCCTTACTGGCGGAGGAGATGAGACGGAAAAATATGGAGAGCCAGAATGGTGATGCCTTGTCTATACGAGGACGACCCTAGAACAAAAACAAAAATAAGTCATCGAGTGGGAGATCTAAATCTCCAAGAAAACCCATAAAGGTGGTGTGCTGGAAATGCGGAAAGGAAGGGCACTACAAAAGGGACTGTAAATCTAAAGCTCTTGATAAAGGAAATGGATCTGATGATGCTCCTTCTGCAGAGGCAAAAACCACCTCAGATGAAGGTGGGGATGTGTACTTGGCTTCTTCAAGTACACATGTAGATCATGAGGCATGGTTTATTGACTCAGGTGCATCCTTTCACTTCACTCCCCATAGAGAGTGGTTCTGCGAGTATGAGAAATACGATGGTGGTGATGTCTTCTTAAGGGATGATAGGAAGGCTAGAAACATTGGTCACAGAAAAGTAAATTTGAAGTTGCAAGGTGGAAGGGTTAGAACACTTCTGGGTGTTCTGCATATTCTTGAATTGACCAAAAATTTGATTTTTGTAAGCAAGCTCGATGATGTAGGTGTAAAAATAGTGTTCGAGAAGGATACCTGCAAAATGGTTTAAAGAGCACCGGTATTGATGTAGGGTGTTCTAATTGGTGCTTTGTACAAGGTGCAAGGTAGCATTGTTATTGATGGGTGCAATAATTTTGTGGTTCCTGAAAGTGTAGCAGAAAATCTAGTGGTCTCTAGAGAGAAGACCATGTTGTGCCATCAAAGGCTTGGACATATTGGAGAGAAGGGTCTTCAAATACTTCATGGTAAAGGTATGGTAGAAGGTATGAGTAATAGCTCTCTGGATTTTGATTTCTGTGAAAATTATGTATATGGGAAGCAGAATCGGGTGAGTTTCCCCTCTGGTAGTAAGAGGGCGAAACATATATTAGAACTTGTGGACAGTGATGTGTTTGGACCTATGAAGGTTCCATCACTAGGTAAGTGTGTGTACTATGTATCATTTATAGATGACTTCTCAAGGAATACATGGATATATTTCCTTAAGAAGAAATCTGAAGTCTTTGATAGGTCTGAAGAATTTAAGGCTCTCGTGGAAAATCAGATAGAGAAGAAGATAAAGGTGCTGAGGACAGATAATGGTGGAGAGTTTTGCAACAAAGAATTTGAAGAATTCTGTAATAAGTGTGGTATAGCATGATAGAAGACTACTCCATATACACCTCAGCAAAATGGAGTTGTAGAAAGAATGAATAATATGTTGACGGAAAGGGCAAGAAGCATGCTCAGTGGTGCCGGGTTAGGACAGGAATTCTAGGCAGAGGCGGTGGATACAGCATGTTACCTAGTCAATAGGTCACCTTCATCACCGTTGGAGGATAAGATTCCACAAGAGGTATGGACTGGTAAGAAACCCTCTCTTTCACATCTGAGGGTATTTGGATGTGATGCATATGTACATGTTCTAAAGGAGAAATTAACCAAGTTGGATAGTAAATCTGAAAAGTGCATCTTTATTAGGTATAAGGATGGTTTAAAGGGTTATAAGATTTGGAACCCAGTCACACAGAAGGTTGTGTACAGCCGAGATGTGGTGTTTAGAAAGGTAAAAGATGTTATTAAACATGAAGTCCAACCAAAGGAACCTGAGAAGATAGAGTTTGAGCTTAAGGAGGAAGAATCAGACTCTACAATGGAGGAGGAATCAGAAGATGAAGAGCCACAAATTCTGGGTGTGAGAAGATTAGTTCGAGAAAGAAGGCAGCCAAAAAGGTATAGTCCATCTGCTTTCTATTCAAATTTTTCTTTATCTATTACTAATGATGATCCCAGAACTGTGAAAGAAGTAGTAGATTCAAAGGATGGCAAACTATGGAAAGAGGCCATGGTTGATGAAATGGCATCTTTGCACAAAAATGAAGCTTGGGATCTCGTGGAGTCGTCAGCTGGAAGGAAACCCATTGGTGGCAAATGGGTGTTCAAGAAGAAGACAAATGCAGAAGGAAAGGTGGAGAAATACAAAGCTCAGTTGGTATCAAAAGGTTATTCCCAGGTGTTGAGAATTGATTTTGGTGATATTTTTTCTCCTATTGCCAAGGTAACTTCTATTAGCTTACTTTTATCTGTTTCTGTTGCTTTTGATTTTGAGGTAGAATAGAAGGATGTGAAGACAACATTTCTTCACGGCGATCTGGAAGAGGAAATATACATGAAGCAAGATTTTGCAGTGAAGGGTAAGAAAGAACTGATATGCAATTTAAAGAAGTCTCTATATGGGTTAAAACAATTACCAAGGATCCAGTATAAAAAATTTGATACATTTATACGAGGACTTGGCTTCACCAGAAGCAAAGCAGATCATTGTGTGTATTTTAAATTAATTGGTGACCGTGTTATTATCTAGTCTTGTATGTGGATGATATGTTGCTGGTTGGAAATGACAAAGAAATTATCTAGGATTTGAAGACCCAATTGTCCTCCAAATTTGACATGAAAGATCTTGGTGCTGCAAACTATATTTTGGGCATGGAAATTAAAAGAGATTGAGAAAAGAAGAAGCTTTGGTTAAACCAGAGGAAGTATGTCGAGACAATACTATAAAGGTTTAATATGCAGGATAGTAAACCGGTGAAGGTACCTATTCTTGTAGGTGTGAGGTTATCTACTGAAACGTGCCCTAAGACACAAGAAGAGGAAGAGGACATGTCCCATGTTCCATATGCAAGTGAATTTGGTAGCCTGATGTATGCAATGGTCTATACTAGACCAGACATTTGCACATGAAGTGGGAATATTGAGCAGGTTTATGTCAAAAACAGGGAAGGAGCATTGGACAACAGTGAAGCGGGTTTTCAGGTATTTGCGTGGCACTAGTGATTATGGTTTGTGCTACCAAGGAAGATCAGGATTGGATAGAATATTGGATATTCATGGCTTTGTTGATGCAAACTAGGCTGGAGATCTGGATTAAAGAAGATCTACAAGTGGGTATATGTTTAACCTATTTGGAGGTGCAGTCAGTTGGATGAGTAAGAAACAATCTATCGTGGCACTATCAACTACAAAGGTAGAATACATGGTAGCCACTCATGCAAGCAAGGAAGCAATTTGGTTGCAGAGATTGTGTTCAAGTATGGGGTTAGTAGAGGGAGCTATAAGGATAGAATGTGATAGCCAAAGTGCAATTTTCTTGGCAAATAACCCCGCATATCATTCAAAGACAAAGCACATTAATGTTCAGTATCACTTTGTGAGGGATATGATAGAAGACAAAAAGGTGTTGCTGGTAAAGGTGGACACTTTGAAGAATACTGCAGATGCATTGAAAAAATCTGTGAGTTCTGAGAAGTTCTCTTGGTGTAGAGAGACAATGGGCATTTCAAGGTTGGAAAAATGACTAAGCTCTCTTATGGCCCCTTGTGGAAAGAAAACAACAAGTGGGAGAATGTTAGGTGGTGTTATATTCTTTCCATGACTAGCCCACATAGTTAACCGAGGGTTTATAGGGGGGCCAGAGCCCCCCTTCATTACGTTGATTGTGTAGCGGGGGGGGAGTCATAGGGGTTTGAGGTGTACCCATAACCCCACTTTATGGGGTCCGAGGTAGAACCCTGGAAAATTTTGGTTTTGGAACCTATGTTAGGTTGGGCAGACCCACCTATGCTTTTGTGCATGATTTTCGCACATGTTTTTGAATGCGATGGTTTTCGGTCCATGGTATTGGGTGCGATGGTTTTTCAGTCCATGGTATTGGATGCTTTGACATGTATAAATATGTATTGTAACATTGAAAGGAATATAATGAAAAATCAAGTTGGTAGTCCTGGTTTTGGGATCCAGGGGAAAATCTACGTGTATATGTGTTTTATGTGTGATGCTCTCGCATTGTTTATTTTCTGTGCTTTAGAATTCTTATGCAGGTAATTTCTATACGGGGTTAAAAACTACACATAGGGGAAAAACCAGAAAACTTCTCTTATTATAGAAATTCAAGGAAAACTTCCAAGACCTTTAATCAAGAAAACTCACCAAGTGATAGACTAGCCACCCAAAAAGAAATTCTTCTCTCTATAACTCAGTCTATTGCTCTTCTCTAACTTGAAATCTTTATAGAGATAACTTTCTTCCCATATTTGCAAGCTTATCAAAAAATGATTTGATGCGAAATCCAAACAAATAGACCTTATTGCTTTCCTTTGTATCCTACACCTCTTTCTCACTTTGAATTTCCTCAAACTTCTTAAAGAGACTAAATTACTTGTGTGACTCAAATGAGGTCCAATACCTCTACTTTGTTGAGAAATCTTGGGCATTATGTGAGTTAGATTCTTCAATATGATTTCTCTTATCTTGACATTTTTTTGTGAAATTATATGTTTATTTTGTTAGTGTTCCTTTCATCAAATAAATTCCAACATGAAGATGACAAAGAAAAGAACACAAGAAGTAAGCGCACAGCTAGGGAAAAATCCATATGAAGGAGAAAACTCAGTCAACTCTTTCTCTAGTAGATTTAATTAGGTTGAGACACACTTGACCATTTGACTAAAGAAATAGACTTACCAATTGCCAGAACAGTTCCTCCTATAATTGTCTATGCAATCATGGTTCTTAGCTCCTTGTGTTTCAACTTCGAAATTTTGACCCTCTTTCTGCAATAGACTCGCACTTCAGAAATATCAGCCTTCCTGCTCCAGAAATTTCAACCTTCCTTCTGCAATAGTCACGACCCTTTTTGTAATCATCTCTACAACAAGTAACTTCAGCCTCCCTGTAATTGTTTCTGCAATACATTTTCAGCTTCCTCTCTATGATAGTCTTCTAATATTCTCTTCTTCCTCTCCATAAGTAAGAAATGTAATCAAACATATTCAAAGGGATGTTTTTCTCAATGTATAGCGCATTCCACATATTTCAAAGGAGTTGATACTTGGGTAATGAACTTCTTTTTCATATCTTTCAACTTTTATCACTGACTCTTGAAAATGGAGCCTCTAAAATCTAATTGCTTAAATGTTTTCCTTGAAATGTTTTTTTTGGGCATTGTGAACCTAATTTTTTGTTGAGTCAAAGTCGAAGTCATTTTTGTAAGAGAACCTTCTTAGGCTCCTTAAGGTCAAGAAAGAAATAATTTTCTTGTGTCTAAATATCTCCTTCACAAAATTAGTTCCTTCTTCCAAAAGGATTACCATTCATCATTCAAAGTTGGCCTCCAAATAAAATATAATCAAGTCAACCTTCATTACAATCCTACAAGTTAGGT
>Ga0115851_100373_pt1 | contig 19201 bp, 23 predicted proteins | sample InSIn2gowninarea_FD_83865 | JGI IMG/M metagenome (GOLD analysis project Ga0115851, IMG submission 83865)
AGAGACGTCTGTTCGGGGCAATTTGTTAGTGGGTGGGAACATATGAAGAACTTCTTGAGTCTTACAGAAGCCTTCTGTGGCGATAGAGACGACAGTGTTGAAGCCAGTGACTGTGCCGAAGTAGATCGAGTTCAGGGCTATTTGTACTACAAAGGTGAGAAGAATGCCGTAAATTGGCACTTGCTTCTTTGGATGTACTTTGCTGAGCACGCCTGAGAAGGGCAGACCGCGGTCTCTCGCGAATGCGTACTAGCGGACAGTCAGTCAGCGAGATTCAGAAAAGAGGAAAAAAGCTGTACTCACAACTGCACGACCACCCTCTGCAAGTAGCGAGATCGCCGAGAAGAACTGAATCATAACCATCAAGAAGGCCAAACATGAAGCACCAGCAACAGACTGCGTCGAGTCGTAAAAGATCTGGACGATCGGGCTGCCGGTAGCGCTCTCAGCCACGCCGTCAATTGATCCCATGCAGAAACATGCCGCAATCAAAAAGGCAAAGCCAGTAACTGCACCAAGCAAAACAGAAAGAACGATTGCCTTGGGAGCAACTTTTCTGGCGTCGTTGATCTCCTCAGTCATATGCGCTGGCGCATCATAGCAACACATTCCAAAGGCCGACTGCAGCAGACCCAAGATAGCAGCGTATGGCTTGTTGAAGCCAGTAAAATTCTGGAACTCCGAGAAGACAAAACTGGGTGTTTGCTTGTGGTCATTTGTGGCGAGGATTGTGATAAGAATGATGAGGAAAGATCCCATGTTCCAGATAAGGAAGAAGTTGGTCATCTTGTGTAGCATCTGCGGACAGAAGATGTTGAGTGAGAGAGCGGCAACGGCAATAGCGTAAGCAACTAGAGTCGAATGCCAGCGAGTAATCTCGTACTCTGGGTTGTTGAGAACAGCCATTGCAAGGATGAAACCGGAGGCGATGAAATTCACGACAGCACCCATAGCGATGATGCCAATCAGCATGAACCATCCACAGACATATGACAATCCTTTAGACCAGCTGCGAGGTGCCAGGATAGCAGCCCAAGAGTATTGACCGCCAGCCAAAGGGTAGGCTGAGCACATCTCGGCCATGGAAAGAGCGACAGCCATGGTGAAGACACAGACTCCTACCCATGACCAGATCATGACCGGAGGTCCTCCACTCTCTGCTCCAATGATCAATACACCAGACAATGCTGTCCAGCTAGAGACGATTGAGAAACAAAAACCGATCATGCTGACCAGATTGAACGTTCTCTTGAGCTCTAGAAGGAGGTCAAAAGCTGCGGTATAGTTTTGATATCCGGATCACACAAACCTTGTTGGTAACCAAGCTGCTCGAGAGCAACATCGTCTGCAGTCGCATTGTCGAACACTTTTTGGTCCATCATATCCGACATGGCGGGACAATACAGCAAAGGACAAATGTCGTGTTGAGCAGCTCAAAAGATCTGCATAAATTGGGAGCAGCAAAAGATATATAGCTTAGCTAGGCATGCCGTCTTATAGGTTGGAAAGCGATAGCAATGTCATGACATGCACATGATTTTCCCACAGAAACCGATCAGGGACCAAGATAAGACGTCGATGAAGAAAAGAACGACTCCAAAATTTTCGCACTTGCTTGTTGTCAGCAAAATAGGTCTCGACTTTGAACAGACCAACGATATGCCAGATCCTTATCTTCGGAAGTGCTGTCCGGCTGCGGGATGCGGAGATGTTTTTTGAGAAGAGTCATGCCTTGCCTTCTATCTTGCCATTCATCTCCAAGACTTTCCTTTTCGGGTACTGGAGCGATAAGATAAGCATTATCTCTATTCAGAGAGTGCCTCTATCTTTCTTGTGAGATCTTCCGCAAAGTCCAAAGAGAAAAGGGAAAGCTGAGGAGACTGTCCATTTGTTTGTTCTTCGAAATAGAAGCTAAATCTTCACTTCGGAGCTTACCGGGTAAACGATCGCGAGAGATCCCGGCCTTCATAAACAAGAGCATTGAACGAACATGTTGTCCAGAGGATAACATCTCCAAGGCCAGTCACACAACCATCCAAAGATCGAAAGAAGGATAACATCGGAATTTCAATTATCTGTTACTGAGTCGCTTAAACATCTCATCTTAGTCTAAATATCTGCAACAAATCATGCCGATGGAAGAAATCGCGACTGATCTTGCCAAAAACGTACATCGGCAAGCTCAATGCACATATAGCGACCTCGATGCTGCCAAAGATGATAAACAACCGCTCAATGCCTCCAGAAAATACCCAGGTGTAAGCAAAGTATGCCAGGATGAACGAGAACATGTTCTTGAAGATGATGAGACAGGTAAAGGATTCGATCGCAATGTCTCTGTGTGCATCGAGCAGATACTGCGCTGAAGCCGTAGCGCCCATGACCATACTGGCGACGATGAGAGCGAGGAAAACTTCAGGAACAAGCCAGCCATAGCGTGCTACTTTGGCTGCAGTAATGCCAAAACCGTACAGCCCGGAAGCGGCGAAGATGAGAGTTGGAAATACGAGGAGGATTCTGAACTCGGGTTCGTATCTTCCATTGTTACGTCGGACCATAAAGCGAGTGGTGAGTTCGGTGTATACTCCGGCTATCAAGAGACCGAGTATGCTCCCTATAAATGCGGCAGTATACATCTTGCCAGCTTGTTCCTCGTTGTAGAACAAGGGTGGGCCGAGGAAGATCAGTGAGAGAATAACTCCTACCATCACTGTCCAGCCGATGATGACGCCCTGCAGTAAGCAAGCCCATATGACTGCTGGGTGTAAGAAAAGTGGAAATGGTCGCAGGAACAGTTTCCAGAATGATTCGTCAGTCTTGCGTCCGTCGAAAGGCGAAATGCGCAAAGGCTTCCAAGCATTACCTCTGACTCTGGGTATAACTTGCTCGGTCGGCGATTTCTCATCGTACAGGATGGTGTTGGGATCCAGAGATTCTGAGCTGGCTGTCATGATGTCTGTGTTCAATCGGTCAGGCCGACGATATGCCACTTCGGGGCACAGGAACAAGAGGAGCAAGAAACCGCCGCCCATGAAGATGGCAATGAAGTAGAAGGACCACCACCAGCCAATGTCATGGGCGATCATGCCAACAAAAACTGGAGTCAAGAAGGCTCCGCCGAAGAGCGAGACGTTGGCGAAGGCCATACGCAGTCCACGCTCATGGACGAAATAGAGGTCGCCTACGCATGCGTTGATGAGTGACTCGAACGGAGCTAGAGCGACTCCCTGAATCACTCGCGCCCACAGCATACTAGTGTAGTTGTAACCCATGTGAGTTGACCCTCCCCAGGCAGAGCTCGCGATCATGAGCAGCGATCCGATCAAGAACACATGTCTCTTTCCCCAGACTCTTGCCAGTGGGACAAACAGCAAGCTTCCCACTCCAACACCCGCTAGGTGATAGGCTGTGAGGAGCGCCGCATCTTCGAACGTGCGTTGGAACTTGAGCGCGAGCTCGACTGAATCTGCGGCCAGAAGAGGCGAGGCAGTGGTCGCAAGAACTGAAACGATACAAAGGATGACGAGAATAATATCGCGTTGCCAGAGAGGCCAATTCTGCATGATTGTCAGTGCCTATCACACGGTGACTTCGACATAGCTGCACAGAAATTGCACTCGAGCCGATGTCTTCTGCGTGGAGCGCTGCGACCGCAACTTTCAGAGCACAGTACAGAACAAGCGCTTAGTGCAGTCTCCTGTGGTTGACGACTTCGCTCGAGATCAAACAAACCATAACAACCAAGAGCCACTCGAGGGACAAGACAAGACAAGACTCGGTTCCAGTCAATTTCTGTGCATCCACGACGAAGTTGTTCAAAGGAGCAATACCAGTGGATCATTCGGATCATCTGTAGGCTTTGGCACAAGAATTGTCGTTCGCGATTTGGATAACTCGTTGTCGCTTTGGCGGGTGACTTGCACAGTGCCAGGAACATGTTCCGCCCGAGGCTCCAATATTCCAAGAGCCATAACGAGCTCAAATAGTCGAAGTGTTGTTACCAGGAACAACAGTCGACGCGCTCCAAATTGGAATGTCAAGATAGCAGGTCGACGGCGACCACGCGGAAGAACGAGAGTTACTCAGGGACCAATGTCTTCTTTGGGAGTCATGTTTGCGTGAAGGAGCTGAGAGCTGAGAGCCCGGGCCCGTGACAGCAGATGAGTACAGTATACTTCATTGGTGGTACCGCGTCGTACCCCCCTCCTTTGGGTCAAGCCACATAACATGGCTTCAGCTGAGCATGGAACGTTGTTCCACTGTAATTCGCTCTCCTGTAGGTCACCTAGGCTAATACATCCAAGCGACCTTTGAGCAGCGCGTCGCTGATATATTATACCGCTTTAACCCCCTCATGTCGGTCTCTAATTCGAGTTGCAGCATGGTATGTTCTCACAGGAAGGAGAGACGCAAGCGACGCAGGATCGAAAGTTTTGACCAAATAATCCTGAAGCGCCGTAAAATGCACAGTTCATCCCCACGATTCCGGTTAAACTTGCTTGGCGCGATATAATTGGCGCTGTGCTGTGGTCGCCTTGTCGGTCTAACCACACGACAACCAGGAATCCAGACTTAGCCAGTCTCATTTACACGACTCTTGGTGGAAGAGGATTCAAATTGAGTTCACCTCAATAACGGCACATACCTTGATGGCGACTCGCAGGCTTCTCTTTATATCGATACCAATTAGAGCTCGAGGTGGGTAGCAGCATCAGCTGCATGCTTCGCCAAAACTTGTCTTCTCAAATCCCGCTGTGGCTTGAGGTCGCGATTTCCCTGAGCGCTTGTATAAAAGAACATGGTCCCACCGTTGCCAGGAGGAAGTCATTCGTGATTCTCAAGCGTACATTCCTCACTTTCGTTGATATTGTACTTTTCTGATCATAAGCAAAATGCGTGCTACTGTTCTGACCCTCATTGCTGCTGCCACTCTGGCCACCGCTCAATCCGGCAGCATCCCCACTTGTAAGCATATCTTTTTGTTCATCACAGCTCTGTGATTACAATTGCTGACAACAATTAGGTGCCCAAACTTGCATCTCTCAAGCTCTGCCTGGTAACTGCAACCTCGACCCCAAGTGCATCTGTGCCGACGCCAGCTTCATCAGCACCATTTCATGCTGTGTCTCGACTGCTTGTGATGTGACCGGTCAGCAAGCTGCTCTCAGCTATGCCAAGCAGATTTGCGCCCCTGTCGGCGTGACCAACCTCGTAAGTTCTTGCTGAAACCTTTTTTTCTACAAGGATATCCTCTGATAATCTTTAGCCTACTGCCGCCTCGTGCGCCGGATCTGCCTCTGCCTCTTCGTCGGGCACCAGCGCTGCCGCTGTTGCGACCGCCTCTGGAAGCTCTGCTTCTTCCGCGCTCTCATCGGCAAGCAAGACTCTGTCTTCTCTTGCTTCATCCGCCAGCTCCATCGCATCTTCAGCATCCAAGAGCGCAAGTAGTGCTGCCGCCTCTGGAAGCTCTTCTGCTAGCTCTTCCGCCAGCTCTGCCAGCTCTTCGGCTAGTTCTGCCTCTCGCTCAGCAAGCAGTGCTGCTGCAAGTGCAAGCTCTTCCGCCAGCTCTGCCGCGAGCAAATCGACCAACGCTGCTGCTACCATGGGTCCTATGGGTATGGCTGGAGTCGCTGCTCTTGGTGCTTTCGCCCTTTTGTAAAGGAGTGGCCTTTCACTAGATGCCTTACATGATTTATTTGCCGTTTGTATGTTTGTGTATATGCAATGATGAACATTTTGGAAGCCAATTGTACCATGTGTTTATGCTGTTGTGTGCTCTGATTCAGCTAATTACTGATGTGGAAAAACTGTATGAAACCCCATGCTCGCTATAGAAGAAAAGGTTAAAAACAACGAAGGTTGCAAAGACAGGTTGGACTGTGTTGGCTCTTCAGTCCGAAACTCGCCAAAAACTTCCTGGGAACCGCTCCTTGGCTCATCAGCGACATCTGCTTCCCATTTCTGTTCATATGTCTCCTGTAAAACAAGTCTCCCTTCAAGCGAAAGCAGCAATGCTAGAAAGGCAACTAGCAGCGTGACAAATGATCCAAGCGAGTTCAACAAGAACAAAGAGAAGAAAAGAACTAACTGCGACGAGCACTCTCGAGACAGCAGTCGAGAAACAAGGACTCGACTTTGGCTCACTCATCCATCAAGCGCGTAACGACATAGCTTCGCATCTGTGATCTTACCACAAGCTAGGTTAACAGTCAGCAAGAAGATATAGCCTAAAGATTGTTTGTGTCAACATACTCGCTTGCCATTCCTCCTCACTCTCATGCCCGTGGTAATTGCAAAGGTCGATGCAACAAGAACATTCGGTGCAGTCATTGGGTGACAACTTGCGAAGCGCACAACCTGTCAGTACCTCACCCATGAATTGGGCGAGAAGGAGAAGGTGCTCAGGGTCTTGACTGTCTAGCTGCGGAATTGTCAAACCCTGTAACGGCTGCCAATGGGCAATGAACGAATCCAACGCATATCTTCGTAGTGGCGAGTTCTCGGGGAGATTTATGAGGATGAGCTTGGCCAGGTCTCAGGTTAGCGGGTCTTCATCTGCAAGGTGGCTGATGGCACTGCGGCGAAGTGCAATGATGTCCGTCTGATCGGCGAAAATGTAGAGTCTGACGTAGAGACACTCTAGTGGCTCGCTCAGATACCCTATCAGGTGGTCGCAAGTACCCATGTACATCCAGTCTCTGAATGCTACCAGATGCTCTCCAGACAGGTCGACCTCGAAACGGTCTTTGTTTGCTTCAAGAAATTTTCCGTTCAGAGCCGCAGCATAGTACGAAGAGAAGAAGCACAGCAAGTCTTTATTGACGTAAACCTCGGATTCATCTTGACTTGAAACGAGCGTGATAATTTCTTTGCTGTTCATGCATTTGCTGGGGTTTTATGAGCATCTACTGGTTGAAGACGAGTGGACACCACTCACGAGACTGCTTTTTTTGACCATACATGACTTGGCCACTTGTCCGACAGATCGGCGTAGTCGGGGAGTACTTGAATTGCCCTCATGGAGTATCGGCGAGGTATGCAGGTGGCGGTCGCGTAATCTTGTTCTGAAAGCAACAGAAGACGCGCTCGCCGGTCCAAAGGTGAGGGTCAAGTTGAGTTGGAAGTGGAAGTGAAAGTGAAAGTGAAAGTAAAAGTGAAATGCCGATACGGAAAAAGTTGACGCGCTTTTTCCGTCTGTTTGTCGTCCCCTTCACGATAATCTAGCCTAACTACACACCTATGAAAAGGCTGGCCTGATCAAAATCGGCTAGAAGGTCATCCCATCCTGGAGCGCTCGAGTCTGGGACGATGTTGATGAATTCTTGCCACAAGCCATCAAAATCGAGATCAAAGTTGGCGGCGACTGAGTTGTTGCGGTCCGACACGTTCGGCGCTTGGGCAGTCATGCTCTGGCCAGGATATGAGCTGCCTGTGCATATCGTCTGTACATTTGGTGTCGTGGTCGACTCAGGCGGAGTCAGGTACTGATTATGCACTCCAGCGTCTTGCAATTGAATCTTGTGCTTTCGCAATAGTTCCATCAATGGTGTCAAGAAGCGATCAGCTGCCGGCATCTCCGTCTTAGACTCATGAAGCATCAAGCATGCTTCTTTCAGCTCCGCTCGTCTGACTCGATCCTCAGCTTCAGTCGCCGACTTGTTGAAGCACAAATCGAGTGCCAATGTAAGTGCAGCCATGAATATATGGTACAAGACAAAATTCAGCCTTGCGATCGGCAGTACTGCACCGCGCTTCTCCTGGTTCAATAGACGACGAATCTCCAAGCTTTTTCTGACGGACTCTAAGCATGCTGTCCGAGAGAAATGAAATTTTGCGTCTAGAGAACCACGAATAAGGAAAGGTCGGTGAATTCGACTTCGATGACAGTGGAGTCCTTGTTGCAAAAGGTATCTCTGCGTAGCCAACTGTGGGTACTTGCTGAGATATGGTTCTGTTTTCTTGCGGCTTTCCTCATCGAGCTGGAAATAAAATGGCATGTTGTCTGTGATTGTCGCAGTGGTTCGCTCGAGAGCAACAATCTCCTCATAATCGACACTGTTGACCCCAGAAGCTAAAGGATGAACGAGATCAGCAAGAACTCGACATACCTCTCCACCATGCGTCCTGACTAAGAAGTAAGACATCTCGGTTGGTATCGATAATGGCTTATCAATGACGTTCTCTCCAAGAAGATCGTCATCATCAACATTCATTGGTTTGTTGACATGAACATGTCGAGGGCTGATGCTGTATGTACCTTCTTGCGGGCTAGGCATACTTCCAAGTAGCCTTGCGAACGGTCAGCTTGGTCTCTACAATCCTCATCCGAACAGACATACCAGTCAGTAGTGGCAAGATACCACCATATCCTTCTCTTGACCTCATTTTCGACTACATCGTTGGATTTGGCTCTTCTGGGGTGGTCCAAGACATGTATAGACAGATCTTTAGCAAGGGTGATAGATGTACTGTGCAATAGCCAGTATTTCTTTGACAGTCCTTTCTAATTCAGTATGGCGCCATCTTCAAAGTGGAAAATTTACATACCCTCGAAGTTTTGTATCATCAGAGACAAGATGATGGTGGCCTGTACTTGCTCCACAGTAGTTGGTGTGGTAGATCGTTCGATGTGATCCAATATCTCGAGCGTATTCTGCTTCCAATTCATAGACAGCTGGTTCGCCATCCGCGGGTCGGAGAAAACACACTCTGGCCATGATGTAGATGCTTGGAAGTATGCTCCACTCGCAAATATGCTAAGCAGCAAAGCAACTTGCGGAAGACCTGGATTATGGCCGCAGGCAATCTGATAATAAGTCTTGTCTAGGATGATTTCAACCGTCCGTCTGTGGTAGATGTGATACCATGAGCCGAGTGATTTGGCGAATGTTTGGAACAGGATACGAGCTTCCTCCCTTTCGGGTAGGCAGATACGTCGGACCACCCTACTGCCGTCTACATAGATGCTGGTCAGGACGGGCATCCTGAGATCAAGGTCAAATGTGATTTCTGACACTTTGCCTGACGTGAACAAGAAGCTCGCCTCTTTGTTGGTCGTATCTGTCGGTCTTGATCCAATAATTTCCGTATCGCGGAACTCATCTTCCTGTTGCTCAATGTTTGCTTGTGGCGAGGCGTTGGACCTTCCGATGGTGTGGAATATTTCATTTTGCACAACATCTTCGTGCAAAGTTGGAATGAGATTATTTGCAACTTCCTCGCTGGCTTCATCCCGTATGGTTTTGTCAGATTTATTAAGAACAACATCCTCAAGTCTTTGTAGTCGCTCTAAAACTCGTGCCAAGACTGAGCTTTCGGAGGCAGCTGCTGAGACTGCGGCAGAGCTGCTCCTGCCTAGTTGTGAGCAACGTACTTTCCATCAACATAGCAGATCCGTGTCGTCTTACACCTGCTGATCTGGAGACCATTGCGCAGAATCAGGCGGTTGACAATCGAGTCCTCTCGATACGCAGTTCGAACATGGGAAGGTACGCGAACACTTGAGCTTCTTCTTGCGACACACTTGACAGGAGACGGGATCTTGACGACGTCGTGTCGCCGGTTGACCCCCGCCAACATCTGAGGTCGGAGCAGGTCGTTTCGACATGGGCTATCTCCCCATAGAAGAAGTACGTGAAAAGACAGATATCGTAAGACACGAAGGAATCCTACGGAGGATACCCCCACGGAGGGTCCGCGACAGGAGTCTCCACATGTTGGCATCTGTTGGCAACAGTGATCATCTGAACATGGAACATCACGATTGCGGATTGTCCATTTCGGACTCTCCATGGAGCAAGACAGGCAGGTACCACTAACATAAATATTCGTCTGGCTCTGCTACTGCAGGAGACGTTCATCAATCATCATCACTCCAGCAGACAGAACCCGGTCAAATTCTGTTGACTTTCAACACAATGTCTCAATCCGACAAGGAGGTGCAAGCCGAAGCAGTCGTCGAGTCGACAAACACATCAATTCATACACCAGCTGCCGAGGAAAAGGAACTTAACACACGATCAACTCTTGTACTTATCGGTGCTTTCTGTGCCTTCTTTTGTAGCGTCGGCTTCTTCAATGCATGGGGTATATTCCAGGAATACTACCACGCCCATCAATTGTCGGCGAAGTCAGAGTTCGACATCTCATGGATTGGCAGTTTCGCGATCTGTGCTATGTACCTCAGTTCCCCTGCGGTTGGAATCGCCTATGATAAGATTGGACCAAACATGCTATTAGGCATAGGCAGTGTTGGTGGACTCTTCGCAATCTTTATGGTCTCGCTTTGCAAAAAGTATTATCAGATCTTCCTTGCGCAGGCTTTAGTCTTTGGAGTAAGCTCCGCTTTCCTGGTTACCCCTTCATTATCGACACTCACAAAGTACTTTCGCAAGAACCGTGCGCTGGGGATGGGCATCGTTGTTGCTGGTTCATCTACCGGAGGCGTGATCTGGCCTATCGTTTTGGACCAACTCCTGAATCACACCAACCTTGGTTTTGGCTGGACCATCAGGATTATCGCCTTCATCATGCTTCCACTACTTGCCATGAGCTGTTTGCTTGTTCGCAATCCTGCTGTAATTCAATCGTCGGCCAACGAGAAGGACCAAGCCCCTGCAGCAGCAAAGCCAAAAGCCGACCTCAGCATCATCAAGAACCCAGCCTTTATCCTCTGTTGTGCTGGTATGGCGATTGCCAACCTCGGCATGTTCAGCCCTTTCTTCTACGTCAGCTCTTATGCTGCATCGCTCAACATGTCAACGTCTTTCACTTTCTACCTCATCTCTATCGTCAATGGTGCTTCCTTCTTTGGCAGAATCTTACCCGGTATCCTGGCTGATCGTTACGGTTGTTTCAATCTACTCTCATCAGCTGCTCTAGCCTCCGGTGTGGTAGCATTCTGCTGGACCGGCGCGACTAACGTCGCTGGTGTTACTGTCTGGGCCCTTGCTTATGGCTTTGCTTCTGGCGTAAGTCGTTTCTCAATTCAAGGTGTATACAGACAATATTGACTATCGAATAGGCTATCATGAGTCTCCAAACAGCTTGCGTTTCGCGACTAGCAACACCACAGACCATGGGTACTGCTATGGGGCTGGCTATGGGATCTATTGCTCTCATGGCTCTCTTCGGAACACCTATCAGCGGTCAGCTTGTCGGCCAATACAGCTATCTGGCATTGAGCATGTTCGCAGGGGCCACACTGGTTGCTGGGTCTGTCTTAATTGCATGCGCTCGCTTCATTCAAGATAGAAGACTCTTTGCAGTGGTCTAATGTCAGTGTTGCTGGGTTAAACTATCCATATCTTATTATACTACCAGGGGAACGAGCAAGCAAAGATCAAGTGTGATGGTGTCAACCATCAACTGTTTTCCCCACAGGAAATCAACCTACATAGTATACCGCATTACAAAGACATCTAAATATAACAAACATATCACAGAACATGGCTATACCTCTACCAGTGCACACTAGCATGACACGGAAAATATCAAAAAGCACAAATCCAACTTGTTCTAGGAAACACAATGGAAGTGCAATGTGAAAGGGGTAACCCTGACTCCTGAGCAAATACCATTGACGTACTCCTGCTTCTTGTCTCCCGATGCGAAAGTCGCCAGTTCCCTTCCTCGAACCCAGACTCATTTGCTACGCGCGAGGATAACAGCGTTCTACCATGAGGCTGCAAGCGGTATCTCACAGCGATTAGTGGCATGCTATGATCATTCGCCGGCCTGAATCTTGCGCCTACGACCTTGTTCCCAAACCTACGCTTCCCATTCGGACACCACCATCAAAATCGACAGAAGCAGCCCGATGAACAAGACCATCCACAATTCCTCAGCCGCCAGAATCATCACCCTCGTATCTGTCGTAGCGAGCTCCGCCGAGCCTTGCCGAGCCGTTGAGCCATCTTGGCCATGAGCACCCCGAAGCCTCTGTCCCATCTCCGCCAATGTGCTAGGCAGCGTCAGCCGTGACAGCATCAAGACAATACTGAGCCATTACACATTCGCCAAGCTATGAGTAGAAAGGAGCTGGAGCAGAAAGCAACATCGTGGGAGCGCATGGGCACGAGGATACTAGTAATGTTATGGTCGAACACGAAGTAAGTAGTGTGTTGGCGCGCTCTTTCGACGGATTGTGTGCCTTACCTACTTTCCGACCAATCAAATTTGTGATATCGCGAGCTTTTCAACGTGGGTTTACGTGAACGCTCAGTGCACTTAGTGGGACCCCATGGCGATATCACCCAAAGAACCAAGAGAGCCGAGAAGACAAAGCTATGGATTTCTTGATATCTGCTTGGCCGACGAGCGCAATACTGTAGATCTTCTAGGCGATACAATCCTTCACGAGGTTGAATCTTCTACTTAATCTGCTGTTGTCATGACTAGATTACCATCATTCACACACCCTACTCCTAGAACAACATGGCTAGCGAGAAGCCTCCTTTTAACGGCACCAAAGGCGCTGGCCCGGAAGGCGAGACAGACAGAATCGATTTCAAGGATGAAAGAAGTTCTGGCTCTACTTCGCCTAATGACTTGCATGAAACGACCTTGTGGGAGAGACAACGCGATCCGTACCTGGGCAAATCAGAACGAGATATCATTGTCGACCTTGAGGCCCTAATTCAGCAGTATGATCTTCATGACCTTGGTGAAGAGCTCACTCGTGGTGCTCGCTATGCTTATGACCGTGATGACACTGATCGCCTTGACCCCAACGAGGAAGAGAGACACTGGATCGCAAAAGAGAAGAGTCCGGCGTTCAAGGACAAATGGTCTCAAACAAAGATGATGTATTATGTTGCAGGCAAGTCTCTTGAACGATTAGACTGCATCATTAGCTGACCATCTGAAGTGCTCTGTGGCGCTGCTGCAATCGTTCAAGGCATGGACCAAACCGCAGTCAATGGAGCTCAACTCTTCTACTTCGAGGACTTTGGCATTACCAACACGTGGGAGCAGGGTCTGATCAATGGTGCTCCTTACCTATGTTCGGTCGCCATCGGCTGCTGGACATCGCCTGTTCTCAACAAGTACTTCGGTCGACGTGGCACTATCTGGATCTCATGTTTCGTCTCCGTTGCTTCTGGAGCCTGGCAAGGTGCAACTTTTGGCAAATGGCAGCTCTTCGCCTCACGATTTGTTGGAGGTTTTGCTATCGGTGCCAAATCTTCAACCACGCCTGCGTATGCTGCTGAGTGTTCACCTCCTCGGATCAGAGGTGCCTTGGGATCTCAATGGCAGATGTGGACCGCGTTTGGCATCATGTTAGGATTCATCGCATCCGTAGCTTTCTATTCTGTACAAGCCGATGGCTATCCTGGCTTGAACTGGAGATTGATGCTTGCTTCTACGAGTATTCCGTGAGTTCGCTCCATTTCTAGATTTTCACCAGAAACTACTGACATTGCACAGTCCAATCATCGTCTGCTGTATGACCTTCTTCGCGCCCGAGAGTCCGCGCTGGCTTATGAGCAAGGGTCGTTATCGTCAGGCCTTCGAATCACTCTGCAGACTTCGTCAATGTCGCTTACACGCAGCTCGCGATCTCTACGATATCCACGTCCGTCTGATGCTTGAGTATGAACTCAAACCAAAGACTGCTTGGGCTAGAGCAACCAAGTTGTTCTCGGTGCCTAGAAATCGTCGTGCTGCACAGTCTGCATTCTTTGTCATGTTTATGCAGCAGTTTTGCGGAGTCAATGTATGCCTGAAAGAGAACTCCCCATATCTTGATACAACTAGACTGACAGATCAATCCAGGTTATAGCATATTACAGCTCTGCTATCTTCCGTGACGCTGGCTTTGGACAGCGACAAGCGCTTCTTGCTTCGATGGGGACCGGCATCATCAACTGGTAAGCTGATCGACGCTCAGACAGACGTACCATGAATTGAACATCTTGTGCAGGCTTTTCGCCATTCCTGGTATTCTCACCATCGACACAAAGGGACGTCGCTGGCTTCTACTCACCACATTCCCATACATGGCTGCCTGTCTATTCTTCACTGGGTTCTCCTTCTTCATTCCTGCAGAAGGTACTGCTCGTATTGGGTGCGTGGCAACAGGCATCTACCTATTCATGGTAGGCTATAGTCCAGGCATGGGCCCAGTGCCTTTTACATACTCTGCAGAGTCGTTTGTGAGTTTTAATCTTGATTTGTAATTGTCTCCAACTAACAAAATACAGCCACTCGCAGTCCGCGACACCGGCATGGCATTTGCAACCGCCACATGCTGGGGCTTCAATTTCCTTCTCGCATTGACCTGGCCACCTCTCCAAGAAGCTTTTACACCACAGGGCGCTTTCTGCTGGTATGCTGCGTGGAACCTCTTCGGTTTCGTGTTCACGTGGTTCTGCCTGCCTGAGACCAAAGCTCGGCCGCTTGAGGAGTTGGATGCTGTGTTCAACATCAGGACGAGAGACCACTTCAAATATCATTTGATCAAGACGCCCTGGATTGGAAAGGGCCATGTTGGTAATGACTTGGTGGACGTAGCTGCGATTATTGAGGGAAGAGATATGAAGGGTAATGTATAAGCGGAGGTCCGTTCGAGTTGTCGGAACACACTATTAACCGACTTGCATAATGAAACTTCGCATTGGACTTGTTGGTTACATAACTAGCAAATACCTTTTCATGATTTAGTTTGGTAACACCATTGCTTCGCAGGTGACCTCGGTTATTGTGATCACCAACTCAACAAGCCAGCTGCAAGTATGGCTACAGCGCCCACAGCAGCTGCAGTCCTACTACCACTCAACCTCTCGGCGGCCGCTCCTGTCGAGGCAACCCAACACTTCTTAGCAGCACTATTGACAGCCGCTGCTGAGCCGTTATTGTATTCTTCTCTTTCCTTCTCTTTCAAACCAAAGTCATGGCTAACGGCAGGGTTGCCTTGCTGGGTAAGAACTGGTGTTGCTTAGGGCCTCCTCGATGGCTTGCGGTAGGTCGATGGGTCGGGTTTAGGGAGGTCTTTGTCGACAAGATGGCAGGCTGATTGTAAGATGTTAGCAGGGGATTTCAAGATGCTTCATGGATGTTCTTACTCCTTTTCCACTCCTCCAAACTCTCGTGTTCGTGGTAGTCACAGGGATTGTGGCAGCACCTGCTTCCTCCAAATCCCGGCCCAATAATGCGATTGTTCTGGACTAGACGGCGGAATTCTTCTGATATGTTCTTGTTTAGACGCATGGTGTTGTCTACGTTTGCCTTGTGTGGGCAAAAGGCCCAGTTCTCAACCATCCATCGATAAAATGGTGAACTAGTGGGCAATTCAAAGAGAATGTTTCCGAGCTCCCAATGGTCCAGTGTGGTGCAATGGCTCCATGTTATGTCTGGAGGAGCAAGTTGCAACATGATTGTTCGGCGGAGAGCTGGGATATCGTGATAATCGGCGAATTTGTAAAGTCGTACTAACGCCGAACAACGTGAAGTACGATCAGAACCTCGGAAGTCCAGTCTACCGGAGCGCAACCATGTGTCCAAGGAGTATGCATCAATAAGTTGAAGGTCGATGATGAGGATGTCCTGCTTGCTTTCCTTGAACCCACTCATAAAGAGTGCCCTGTAGTAGGCCGAAAAGTGGCATAAAAGGGCCTTGATGAAGGAGAACTTCTTCGGAGCTCGCTCTTCATGGCAACCAAGGTAAAACTCTACAGTTTCAGGCAGATCTTTGATGATTCGACTGGGGCAGGATCAGTATTGAGACTCAAGAAGTGATTGATATGAGTCTGCTCACCTGACATCTTGATCGTTCCAGCAGCGGATGATAGCCGGCCGTGGCTTTTTCTTAGCATCATCTTCTGATGTTGTTCGAAGTGAAGCAGTATCGTCCAGTGCTCCAAACGACGTAGCGGCCGACACTCGCTCTTCAGAGTGGTTGTTGTTGGCTTCCATGATGGTAATTATGAAGGTAGAAACCCCGGTGTGTAGGGAGTGTAAGGAGAATCAGGCAGTCGCGCACAACTGATGCAAAACCCAAGTGAGTGTGAAAATCAACAGCGGAAAATTCGCAAGTTTTCCATAGAAAAACAATGATCGTCAGCAGAACTGTGAGGTCCGATGAAATGTATGAGCAATTGCGATTTCCAGCGTGAGTTGATTCAGAACGTTGCTAATGTCGTTGAACGATTGATCGCACAACATACGATGCAATGACGATAATGAGAATGCTTGTTGTGATTTTCTTTATTCATGTTGGCTTGAGTTGTTTCATCTCCAACCAGCCAGATCATAGTGCAATAAAGTCTTTGTGAATCAAACTGCCCATGTCTTGCTTGAGTACACCTTTGTATGAGACAATTTGAAACAATTGATTATGTGTATTTGGCAAAGCCAACATCTGATTGACCGGTCTCATCCAGAGGTGTTCTACATAGTCTTCTTGATTAGCTTGTCGCAGGCAGCATGAAGATTCCCAATTGCTGATTGTAAGTCTAAAGATAGAAAAGAGTTAGACATCCTTCGCTCTCAGCCTTCGGTCACTCGCTTCTGCAGGCAGCCTTGAGTTTATCAATCTTAGCAACATTGGAATCGCCGGCCACGCCGTCAAGGGCAGACACCACCTTGACCAGCTCAAGATCCGCTCTCTTGAGTCTCTTGATCTCGGCCACTGCAGCATCATCCTCGAAATCACCAATCGCCTTTCGGAGAATGCCAGAATCGAGCTGCGCAAGCTTGAGATTGCCGATAGCGAGATGGGCTCCAAGACAACTTGAGACGTCAAGAGTATTGTAGATACCATCACGTTGATTGCGCGCGGCCTTAAGAAGTTCGATCTTGGCGGTATCAGAGTCGCCTATGACACTCTCAAGCGCAAGATTCTGGGTGGCGAGGTCATCTTGAATCTCGGCAATGCGTTTGGTGATTGACATTTCATCTCTGTAGCTCAAGCCGACTGCTTCGCTCAATGCTTCCAGGAAGGCGAAGCGTTTCTTAACCAACTCAGTCTGTCTCTTGATGAGTTGCGAGGTCTCCTCTTGTAGGGATCTATTTTCTTCTTTATTCTCTTCTTTTTCCAGTTCAAGTTCTTTCTCAAGCTTAGTTTTGTCGTTCTCTAGTCTCGAAATATTCGCCTCTTGGTATGTGTGACGAATGTTCAGCCTGATGATCTCGAGGTGTTTGGCGTGGTCAGAGTCTTTCAGTTCTTGGACAAGAGCTGCGTTTTTCTCTATAGCCTCACAAAAACGGGTCGTGTTGCGCTCGTCGGATTCATGCATCCTTTCATAATGCTTCCAAATTTGATCAGCGTAGTTGGCACGTTCGTGGAATTCGAGCACAGCATCAGCCGTGCAGATCCTAGTGAGTAGGCTCTCTATCTTTCGTTCTCTCTCATCGGAAAGATTCTTGTAGCGGACCCACTCGCCAATAGCATGAGTAACCAAGCTGCCGGGCTCCTGAGGCAAAGGCAGGCCTTTCTCTTGTATGAGTCGTTCAACTTCAGCTTCCAGAAGTGAGTCTACAGAGCCATTGATGAATTTGATGTGCTTGTCATAGGTCTCTTGAAGAACTCGAGTCTCTTGACGGGTGGCGCTGAGCTGAGCCTCTAGCTTTTCCTGCATCTTTAGATGAGCCTCGAAGGTAGCCTGGAGTTCGGAAGTCTGTCTGTCAATTAGAAGAGAAACACAACGTTATGTAATTATGAACGCTCGTACCTGCGACTTCTGGATTTGGTCCGAAGACGAGACTGATTCAGCCTTCTCTGTCATTGCCTCCTCCATGTTACTGGAGATTTGTCCTGGATCTTCTCTCTGCACCTGGTACCGCTGTTGTGATGATGACGAACTTGGGAAGGAGAGAGGGTGAGATCAATAGTGGCGATGTCGCCGTGTCGGTGAAACTTGAGAATGGCAGGATGGTTCGCGGCGAGGGTTGCGGAGGGAAGAACCGTGGAACGAGACAGAAGCTGGTGATCGAGCGACCAGGTCCTTGCAACTAGTGAAAGCGGTGTTAGCTTTTTCGTCACACAACGGAATTTTCACTCGGGCGTTTGGAATAAAAGTCTTCCTGATTGGAGTTGATATGAACGGTCTCTTCTATGTCAATCACTATTTTTGAACAATCTCCAGATCTAGAGATATACCAGCTGAGGTGATATAAGTGACAATGATGACTTCGAGTTGACCAGCAAAGAAGTGCTTAGCTCTAGGAATATAAAAGCACATTCTGAATCAACAGACCACAAACATCTAACTGATAACTTGTTCTTGAGCATGGTCGTTAATGAGAGTACGTTTTACTTGGTTACGTGCAGTGGAATACTATGTATATACCATTCTGACCATTCATCTATATCCCTCTTTCTCAGAGTCCCTGCCATTTGATGCGATCTCCGAATTCAAGATATACCTGTTCCGTGAACTTATACCACTCAGCCTCTTCGAGATAACTTGAGATACGTTTTCGGACGTGGCTTTTGCAGGTTCTTTTCAAGGGTGTGACACGCTATCAACAATGTGTCAGTAAGCTCCTATAACCTGACGCGATAAAGCCTTACTACGTCTCCACTCCTCCTCACTCTCGTGCTCATGGTATTCGCAAGCATTGTGGCAACAACTGCATGGCTCGCTCGGGATTCGGGTATGGTGATAGGAGTCGAAGAACAGAAGGCGAAATTCCATAGGCATCTCATGCCACAGATACTGCGTGTCGGCTCCATACACCTCAAGATCATCGATATGTTCAACCCAGGTCGTAGCCAGCCATCTATAGAGTGGAGAAGTTTGAGGAAGTTGTGAGAGACAGTCTTCTAACAACGGAAGGCGTGGGAGACGATAGTCATGATGTTCTTTGTTGTTGCGGACGAGCAGCGACATGATTGCACCCCGAAGAGCAGGGAAGTTGTAGTAGTCTGCAAAGACATAGAGCCGTATGAGTTGTCGATATTCAGCAGCGCCATCGGCAACAATCAAGCCGTCATCATCGAACGTCAAGTCGCCATTGTATAACCATCTTTTGAACATGATCATGTCCTCGGGCAAGATTTCCATGACAAAGATTGCTTGATCTTTGTCACTGAAGTCACCCAGAAACACTGCGCGGTAGTACGGTGAGAAGCGGATAAGCAACGCTTTGTTGATGTCAAGAACACACTCATCCGTGAGCGAGGGGTGAGAGACGCGCACTTTCACTGTCTGGGGGAAGTCGCTGACGATGCGACTGCCAGAAAGTTAGCATCATTATC
>Ga0115851_100374_pt1 | contig 19198 bp, 21 predicted proteins | sample InSIn2gowninarea_FD_83865 | JGI IMG/M metagenome (GOLD analysis project Ga0115851, IMG submission 83865)
GTTTATGAAACTCAGAGGCATTTCCCAAATCTGGTCTGGCATCATCACCATATAACTTCTGAAAGTTAAGATCCTCGAGGTAGTCACGGGCTTGCAGTTTACCATTCCACATCCGGAATCCAACTCCCTCTTACTTCTACAAGTGAGGGTCAGCACATATCAGAAATAGATCATTCTTAGAAGGTGCTGGTATGAGAGGTCTATCATCCACAACCTTCAAACAATGGTTTGGATCGGCTTCACTCTTAGTGAATCTCAACTTCATCTGACAGCTATCAATCCTCTCATACTATGCCCGAGGCGTTTTGCTTCAAGCCACAGAGGGCTTTCTTCCACCTATATACATGAGATTCTCGATCATGAATCTAAAACTCCTCGAGTTGTTCCAAACTTGTGGACCTGCTACATGAGGGGAATGGTCCCCTTGTAGGATTTTCCTTCAGTACATATCAGACATGTACCTTCATGCTCTTCTTGAATTCAGCCATCCCTGTCACCATCTGACTCACATCGGGTAGGGCCCCATAAGTAGACCTCCGGTGTTATAGATGAGATATGCCAATTGACATGATCCCCAATGGACCATCCTGCAACTTGATACAAATTGCCAACCCTAAACCCATGAGAAAAAAGCATCTTTTGAAAATTCCATTTTCAAACACGTACCTTTCCATCGATGAATGCCACCCTGAAACCTTTGACTTCCATTGTCAAAATGGACACCAAGTTCTTCTTGCGATCAGGTACATAAAAGAGATTCTGTGAATGAATCGAATTACCCTCATTTAATTGAAGGGTAACACCCTTTCCGGGATAGGTGGCATCGGCTCCAAGTATAATCCCACGAATGTTTCCATCTCTACCAAATTAGAGAGAGGGCACCCTTCTATTCGATGAAGTGCACTACAATCAATAAGCCAGATTCCCAAAGAATCTAAAGGAGAGCGCCAATACAAGATAACACTTCTTTATCTTATCAGAAACAACATTTGATTCTTCATACTTGGGGTTCCTTGCTTTCTCTGAAGAATCGGTTGTTTTCTTGATGACCTGCATTACCTGTCATTCCTTTAATCATTGAGGAATGATTGCTATCATCATCAAGTGATGTGTCCCTACCATTCAGACACTCCTTCGCATAATGGCAGAACAAGTCATCTATATTTCTTTCCACCCTTAGGATCCAGAGTTTCCAATGAAGTGATCTTTAGGTAGGCCATCATAAGCTTCCGCTGCTCCATTCTGATAATGTTCTCTGCTTCGATTTCACCCTTGGTGAATTTGAAGAGGGATGAGAAATCCATTAATCCTTTTGTCCTTTCCCAACTGTCTTTGGTGATTGCTCTTTCACTCTTGCTTGGGATTGTCTTCACCTCAGCTCTGATACCATGTTAAATTTAGGTATTTTATTGCTAGAGCAATTTATTTCAATTTTCACAATTAACTTAATATCTTTTCTAGATTAGCAATCACATCGGCATTAAAGCAAACTGCAAATAGAACATAAATATAAATCGCAGAAGACAAGCGAAGACAAGAGGACACAAGATGTGGCGCTAGCCAGGGACAAACCCCAATGTGGGGAAACCCTTTGTCAATTCTTCTTATATGACCTTCAATAGTTCAGCAGAGAGAGAGATAGTACATATACATCAGAAGTCAACATTTTGACTTATCAAAATAAGAGCAGAGATCTTCTCTAAGAAGATGTCACATGAGGTAGTTGATCTGAACTTAGGTGAAGGCAGACTGCTTTAGCAGATCCTCTAAGGTGACTCCATCACCATACTGCACCTCACTGTGCTGCACCTCATCATCATGCTGCACCCGTCACTGTGTTGCTCCCATTCACTGAGATGTAGCCAGTCATGGTTGTACCCATCATGGTGCATTATGCTGCACCACTCACAGTTGTACCCATACATGATGCTGTACATACTACCTCCACTATGCTGCAATCATGGCAGTTGTACCTATACATGCTGCTATACACACTACCTCCACTATGTTGCAATCATTACAGTTGTACCTATACATGTTGTTGTACATACTGTCATCATGCTGCTGCACTAGCTGTCACCTATAGCCAACCAAAACAGCTTTTTCCCTTACCTTAAAACTGCCCACAAAGACGTGCATCCTCCTTTCTTCAAATTCGGCCTAGCTATAGCATTTAACAACACTCCACGCAGTAACTAAGAAACCCTTGCTATGATGCTATGGCATATGGCCTAGCACATAGCAACTCTGAAGTAAATGTCCACAAAACAGTTACATAAACATCATTAACGCAGCAACACTAAGGAGCAGACTTCAACGCTTTCCTTCACTGTATAACTATGGCTTATCAAACAGTCCTGAAGGCATGTCTATATCAGCTTCCTTTATCACACAGTCACCTACAGCAAACATACAATTTCCTTGTTGTGTTATAGGGCTAACTTTGTTGCTTCATTCACAGTGGATGAATGCTCCCTTGGGACTGTGGATAAGCGTTGCTTCAAGCAGCATATTAAGGCCTTCATTAACAGCATATTAAGGCTCCTTTTGGACTGCGTATAAGTATCTCTTGGACAGCGTAGTAGGACCTTTCTTAACTGCGGATTAGGGCCTTGATTTAGGGCCTATATTAGCTGTGTATAGAACCTCCTCTTAGCTGCGTATTAGGGCCGAGTTGTTGCGGAATAGGATCATTGTTTAGCTATAAATAAGGGCTCAACAATCTACGGATTAGGGCACCTGAGGACAATGTATAAGGGCCTCTTTAACAGTGAATTAGGGCCACCCTTAACTGCAGATTAGAGCTCCCTCCTTGACTGTGTAGAGCCTTCTCTTTTCACTGTGCCTTCATCTCGTATAGAACAGCAGTTAGGGCATCTCCCTTTAGGTTAGCGTTTAGACTTCTCTCCTCCATGATAGCGTTAAGGTCTCTCTCAGAATGCGGATTAGGGCATGGCATATTCCCTTTGACTGGGTCTAGATGTTCCTCCTTTGACTGCGGCTAGACTGCTGCTAGGGCATCCTCCTTACTACAGCTAGGGCATCATGAGACTTAGGCCAGCGTATACTCTTTGGATCTCTCCTCCCACCAAAACCCAAAGACAAGTGGAGAGGAAGAGATCACGAAAAGAGTGTGTGCAAATGACTTACAAGCCACCCCTTATTATACTAGAACGTTGAGCACAAGTGGGGTTTATTTGGTTGCTGGCCGATCTTGACGAATTGTCTTATAACACAAATAAATTCATAACTCTATGAATAATTATTGGAATCAGATGATCTTTAGATTAATCCTACACCTCTCGATGAGAGGGATCCAAGAAAAATATCAACGGCCATTAATAAGATGACCCACATGGAGTTTGGCCCTAGTTGCCACTTTTAACAATCGGGATCATCAGCGCAGAAGCAGGGAAAGGGTTGACGCAGAGCCAATTAGAGGCCACGCAGAAGCAGCCAGAGGCCACACAGAGGCGGGCAGGAGCTACGCAGAGCCTTAGGAGGGCCAACGTGGGAGATGCATAGGTTGACGCAAAGCCCCAAGAGGCTGACACTAGGCCAGAGAGGCTGACGCAGACCCTACAGGCTGACGCTAGGAGATTTCGTGGGGCAGATTGGAGTTGAGCGCTAGATAGGGTGACACAGTCCCTATCAAGGTGACAGAGAGCAGCAAAAGTGTTGCAATGTTGCTGTGGGATCATTCATCCGGTGATTTAGCTGAAATACCTATCTCCGACTAAGATATACTACTGCCGAGGGCATTCTCTATTGGGTGAGCCATTTCTGGCACCCAGATTATATTCTGAAACTGCTTAATAATAAAACCCTCAGATAGTTGCACCGGTTTTCCTGCATTGCGTTTTTTCGGGGACATTAGTCCAAAAATAACGGTGTCACTTGTGTGCTTGTTTCCTTCAGTGGATGATCTGTATGTGTTGAGACTGTACTTGTATTTATTTTCAGTATTTACATGGTAAATAACTTGTTAACTAATAGAACAAGTAGGAAGAAGTATATCAGATAGTACAATGAGAATTTCTAACAGATAGACTTAGAAATTCCAACATTACCTTCGGTTTCACACCAGTCTAAGCAGCCTCAAGTGTGACTTCTATTGCCACTTTGTTTAAAAGTCTCCTATTCAGCAAATATATTTCATATTCATCACTTCAGCCCAGTATTCATCTAGAACTAACTTATCTTGCAGCATTTTCTTCATGTTGTCTACAACTCTATTACTCCTTCCACCATCACCTCTTTGCCTCGAAACTCCTTTTTTATAAAAATCAACGGACATGACAAATCGATCTCCATGATGGAACTGCAAAATACTTACTTTCCTACCACATCTTCCTCCAGCTTCGTGTTAAACTTCATTATAGCATTTAATGCATCTATCTCTGTCATGGGAAGAAAACTTACAATTTTTGCAAAAAATAAAATATCATGCACCTGATCACAATGGTGATCTTGTTGAACCACAAACTTCTCCAATGCTTTGACTGCTCCTATACCAGTAGCTTCCTTAAGCTACTTTCCATCTGAGCACATCTTACATCTCCCTTCCATTTTCTCCATATCAAGTACGCCATCATCCATCTCAAACCTACTTAGAAGAGAGAGAGATTAGGAGACACAAAAGCCAATATCGTCAATGCCAAAGAACACATATCACCACACTCAATTACTTTCCAATCTCCAGATGTCGTAAAAATATTATTGTTCTAAAGAAAATATTTCGAGTTCCAAAAATAAATAAAAATTTGAAATCATAAACTTGAAAGGTTCAAACAATTTTCGTAGTTCTAGAATTACATAGCCTTCAAATTTCCTACTTTTTTTGTCCTACATGCTTCCTAGTTTGTCCCTGTAGCAGAAATCACTCTTTCACAAGTAACAATTAGTCCCCGCGACAGCTCAAACAATCCTCTTAATCAATGCTCTTGAACTCCCCAATTGATGTTACATGCTCTCAACTAACAGACAACTCAATACTTCGCTAGAACTCATGAGGTGACTTCTCTGACCTATATTACTTCCTCACGATGTCATGGTATTGGTAATTCGATGAGAGCCTCACGTGGGCAACTATCCTCATGTCCGTTTACCTGATGTGTAACCCTTTACAAATATTTGATAAGATACAATCATTTTGCTCACAGTCATATTTTGTAGCTTTACCTTTTGCTCGAAGTTTAAGGTCCAATTTTATTTTCATTCACATCATTAATGTTTATGCTATAAACCAAGCATATCATACCATAGGTGTTACCACTTTTGTTCTATAAGTTAACTTGAATTTGTGTAGATCGAATTACCTACATAGATTTAGATGAGCACTCCATCAGCTTTTTCTTTCATTCCTGAGATTGCATCTTTAAGATGTTTCCAAAGAAATGATGTCATGTTCTCTCAAATATGCAAGGAATGTATAACTTACAAGACAGAAGGCAAAGCCAGATACAATCAGGAAAACAGGGAAAACAAATCAGGGGCAAATTTTGATATAGATCAAAGTAAAACTTCCTACTGAGAACAGTAAAGATTATGCTGGTGAGTGGGTCACCAAACTCTATACTTTTACGTCCATGTTCTTTAGCAGTCTGAGAATGTAACACTGTATGGTTTGCAAGTTCTTGTCAGTAGCAAATGAGTATGGTCCTAAGCTTTTGGACAGCTGATTAGTCTAGGGGTGCTCATTAATATCAGGATAGCTCTGTTTCCATTGCTAGTAAATATAACTATTTTTGGATTTAGAGAAAGAAGGCAAGAAACCTGCTCATCCTACTGAAATAGCAAATAATACGGCACATCCCAATTTTCAAGCACAAACCTGTGGCCACAACATGTTGCCAGTAATGAAACTCGTGAATTGCTTCTTGGCAAGGCACCTTGAGATTCAAGCTCATTTATGATTCCTTGCACGATCTGCAAAATTAAAAGATGGCAATCTGCTTTATCAGTTAAAATATATACTCAAGAAAACTTATGGCTGTTTTATGCAGACAGCGACACTATATCTCCAAATAAATTACTTCAAGAGTTTTCAATAGACTAAATTAGAATAATCACCTATGAAACCCCTATAGTAGATTATGAGGTACATTGAGCAAAGGAATGTACATATTTTTCTCAAATTTAGTGTCATTTTGTGAATGGGATCTTGGTTTATTCGGTAAAGCCACGTACCCCCACAAAGGCTTCAATCTCCCGGAGACACAATTCACCCCTCACACACCATCTCGCCAGTGCAAGTGGGCTGTCTCAGGTGGTTAGGGCCAGGTGTAAGTCCTAGACAAATTTTGCCGAATAGATGCCCCCACCCGTGACTTCTCAGCCAAAGGGGTCGTTCTGGAGTGTTGCAAGCATTGCATTGTCGTACTTTCAAAATGGGGGAGTACATGTTTGGCACAAAATGAAAATAGAAAGCCCCTTGTCGAAACTAAAAAAATCATGTGATTTTATCTTAAACAAAATTGCTTCAAAGGATCATACGTAAAAAAATGGCCCCTGCATTCATATAGAATTCATTTTAATGGCTATTATGCTGTTGTTTCATGGTTGAGATGCCGATAATGACCCGGGTTCAAACCCCAGCGGGCATAGAGCCCTGGAAATTAAGTCATTGGTCGAGTTTGATAGCGGTTTATGTGTAGCATTGTTTAAAAAAAAATTAGTATAATTTAACCAGCACTGCAAAATGGCCCTTAGTAACGTTAGTGAATCCAGAATTACCCCAACCTGAGATTTATGGTTTTAACTGCCTACCAATGGAGATCTACTTTATTACTGTAATGTATAAGAGAAATCTTACTTTGCGGAAATCTCGAGACTGTGCTGAATCAAAAATAGGCCACACTCCAGCAAAATCCTACAGAAAAACGAAAACAAGATACATAATCCTTTTGTAATTAGCAACTGAATGTTAATGATTAAAAAAAATAAGGGTGAGCATCAAAAAATGCAATAAAAGATTATCTTCCAGGCTTTAACTCTGTTTCATATACGAAATTTTACGGAATCCATTTCGACAATGATACAGCAAAGTGTTGCAAGATTTTTATAAATAACATTAGCTGGCAGGTATAAATAAAGTACAGAATACAGAAGACAAAAGAACGGGGACCTTAATTCGCTCTGCTCATAAGAAATTAAGTAAAATTGGACCCTGAAGCTTGCATGAAACTTAAAGAATGCATCACAATAATGGTTACCTTAGCAGATTGAGAGGGTCCTCTGAGAGCACATAGCAGAAAATGAAGCAGAGTCTCCCCCAACCTTGGATTGGAATGCCTAAAGAGACCTGTTCGTGGAGCTCCATTGCTGTTGGGAACGAGTAGCGCAGCATCCAAACCCAGTAACAAACAATTTGTGTATAATGCTGCTTCCAATTCGACTTCTCTCTCCCGTTCCCTTTCTTTCTCTTTCTCCCGTTCCCTTTCCTTTTCCCTCGCACTGTTAACCACTGCTGGAGTCTCCATTCTCAAAATATTTTCTTCCGGTCGCTTCAGTCTCTTCTGCTCGCCTTCCCCTCCACAGCGATAGATTTAATTATCGGACCGGCCTTTGTGTCCCTTGGCATTTTAAATAAATACAATGCACTTATTACTGTTAAACAAGTTCAAATGTGCTTGTCTTTTGGTTAATCCTCATGTGTAGGCAAGTAATGTCGTGTGTTTGAATGTCCAGTGGAGAAAGGGATAGCTAGGTAGTGGCATAGAAGTTGAGGGATACTGATTGTGCAACAGACACACAAGCTACACATGGCTTTCTACAAAAGACATGTATTTCTTAGGTCTGGTTTGCTTCACATGTTTGACAAAGCTTCAAATACTTGAGGTGACATAGGCATGACCACGGTCATAATTGTCCAAACGGGTAAGGGGACATTTGGCATTAAAAAAATTGACCTGACATAGAATCTTCCTACATTGGTCCCCTTAGTGGTAATTCATTGAAGGTTATGATGGTAAGACTCTTTTCAAAGATGTATTTTAGCCTTTGAATTGTAAAGGGTAAAACTCAAGAAGTCATTTTCATTTTGTTAAGAGGCCTATTGTTAAAGCAATGGGGCACATCATGATTCAGGATACCCATGATCATAGATATACTTTATAGGGGACCATGATAATATATATACTCTTTAACTAGGGAATTGCTTTTTAGAAATTATAGCATAAACAAAATTTTGAACGGATTTATGTTTTTTTCGTCACGATGATGAAAGTTTGTTTATGAAATATAATAGATTATTAGTTTTGAGAATTAATTTGAATTGTTAAATCATTTTCTTAATGTATGTTATCAGTCAGAGGTTATGACACGTTATAAGTGTAAATCAAAATTATAAATGGTTACTAATAATTAAGTGGTTTTAATTGAGATTTAAAGAAGAGGGAACCTCACGAGATTTTTTTTGATAAAATGAAAAGAGATATATAATTATGTTACCTTATTTAGAAAATTGAATTATCATATGTTATCATAAGAGACAACAAAGTTTATATGGTAGGGTTTAATTCTGTACAAAAATTACTCACATATAAATTTAAAAAAACAGAAAATAAATAATGGTGAGAGCATAACATATAAAACAAATATATATAGAAATTTTCTCTTGAATCCCAAAACCAGGACTACAAGATTGATTTTTCATTATGTTCTTTTCAATGTTACAATACATATATATATATATGTGTGTGTGTGTGCCGAAGCATCCATAAACCCTAATCCATTAACCCTGTATTAGAACATAAGTGTAGTTCCCTTGACCGGATCTACAAAATACCATGGACCGAAAACCAGCGTGCCCAAAACCATGTGCAAAATCCATGCACAAAACCATAGGTAGGTCCGCCCACCTAATATAGGGTTCAAAAATAAATAAATCTCGAGCCGCTGCCCTAGACCCCGTGAGGAGGGCGGTACATTGACCCCTTGGCAGTGCCTGGCACAACGTACAGGGGGAGCTCCCATCCCCCTGTAACCCCCCCACGCTTGGGCTAGTTGTGGAAAGAATATAACACAACCCAACATTCCAAGAGACTAAAACAAAAAGTTATGATTGCTAGAGTGAATGATGTAATGGAAAGGGACAAATCATAATTTGAGTCCCATTTTTGTTGCATCAAGGGCTCACTCCCTTGTTGACTCTATTCTCAACCATTTACCTCTTGCCCAGGTCATCTTCTCAACCAACCTTGTTGTACCTCTCATTAGATCCTTAGAAATATTAATTCCCAATGTCTAATATGCAAATTGACCTCTCCTTACTTTATTTGTATGGTATGCTGAGTGAGAGAGAATATATACTAATTTTTACATCCTCATTTCCACGTGCTTGGCATAACACTTTTTCTCATGACTCCCTATATTGTTCTTATCCTCTATTTTGCATCTCAATCAATGTATGTTGATTTTCAATTGCACTAAGACTTGTTTTCTAGTGATTAGATGTTAAATTCAAGAGATTTTGCACTTTGATCTCTTATTCTCTAATAAAACTGTGTATGTGGTATTGTTGTTTTCTTTTGGTGTTTTTCAATATCTTCCCTTTTCGTAGTAGTTTTGTACACAATTTTTCGACACATTTAAATCTGTTTGACACCTTTCTTCTACTATAACTTACTCTTCAAGTCATTTTTGGCATCATTTATTCCATATTTTCTTCCTCCTTTTAATCTCATCTCAGCCTATTTTAACTGGAATATTGTCCTTGTCCATGACTACCATTTTTTTGTCAATACAAAATCAATGTTCTTAATGCCCCCAATTATACTGGGTATAGTTTTATTTCAACTAGGAGTATCTCGCAAGGGGTGGTGTTTTATACTCTTAAACAACAAAATATTATGGGTTTCTGCACTTGCTCATTATGGTTCCATTTTGTTTCTAGATAAATTAGGTCCCCATACTTCATATCCATAAAGGAGAATTGGGTTATGACCATTTGATAAGAAGGAGTGCAGCTTTTGTCAATCCCAAACCTATGTTCTCATGCATCTATTTACAATAAGGAGAATTATTTCTACCCTCCTTGTTGTGTTTTCCTCGTGTATATGTCCCACCTTAACCTCTCATTAAAAGCTCTGAATATTTATAGTTTTAGGGTATCCCTACTAGTTTGTCTTTAAAGCTTATTTGTGATTATTTATTTTTATAGCGAGAATATCATTATATTAGTTTTGTCTACAAGTTTGGTGGGTTAGCCCTAGTGGTTAAGAGTTGCGAATAGCAGGTAGAAGGTCTGAAGATCAAGTCTCTTGGCTAGTTATCTCTGCATAGGTGAGCCTAACTCAATATCCCTATTAAGTCAATGTACAATAATGTATGAAATCACTTTACATTGGATACCATCTTTGGAATGAGAGAAGTGTTCAAAATTTTCCAAAGAGCAGAAAAACTTGATTTTGTCTATACTCACATTCATCATAACCTCTATATAGAAAATTATTCTAAAACTTATAATTAATCATACAACTTATGTAACATCCAAATTATTAACATCATATAAATTTATACACAATAAGACTCGAAAAAGTAAAATTAAATTAATAATCATCATGATATAAAAACATTGTAAAAATTTAAGATTCAAGATTCAAATACCTTAATTTATAGTATAAGTCATGTGTGAAGATACATATAAATTCACCTAAAAATTATAAAGATGGTAATCTAAATTAACTAAACTATATATCATACCAATACAAACTTACCCAATTACCAACTCCTCTTATTTATTTACTTATTTATATAAATATATATATAATCTCTACTATCCTACACACCCTTGTCAATATTTATTTATTCTCCTAACTTCTCTACGTACATGCCAAAACATTCTTCATGTTTACTTATTAATTAAAAATAAAGCAAAGAAATTATGGAAAGGTGAAAAATCACTTAATAGATTGATGACTAAAACGCAATCCATGAGGTTCTCAATATTTATTTATTCTCGTAACTTCTCTACGTACATGCAAAACATTCTTCATGTTTACTTATCAAAAACAAATAAAGCAAAGAATTTATGGAAAGGTCAAAAATCACCTAATAGATTGATGCCTAAAAGGCAATCCATGAGCAACCTTATCTATTAAGTGATGAATTACGAACGAGCTTTTGTTGCTTCCCTAATCGGAGAACTTTTGAAGTAAGATAATAAAATTAGAAACATATTTGCCATCCCACCACATAATAATGATGGTTGGGCGATTGTCCACAAGGGAAATTTTGTTTTTTGTGCATAGAGGTAGTGTGGGTATGTTTATATATATATATATTTATTTATTTTAAATTTTGTTTTGGTTTTTTAAAATATATATTTTAATTGATTTTGTTTAAAAATAATAGGAATTTGTTCAAACGATAAGTTTGAAATGTGTAATTTACATTATTTGAGTGTTCTACAAATTTTTGAGGTATTGAATTTATTTATGTATTCAAAAACATAATTTAAGCAACGTAAATTTACAATTTCACTCAAAATTATATTATCATATTTATGCCAAAAAAATGTAGAATAATTATATTTTTTTTCTTTAAATTATATTCTATATTATTTTTTTGTTTTAAATTATGTGTCGGATAAATATATTATGAATAACACTCGTATATATAGTAATTTAGTAATTGTAAATGGAAAGTGATCTATATGATATTACATGCACTAAAAGCTTTATCAATTTATAAGTTAGTTTTTTGATATAACTTTTTAAGTTAATGTGAGAGTATCTTATGTCAGTTTAATACTAATTATACAAATGATTTTAATGTTATATTTTGTATAGCTCTTTAATTGATGGTTGTTATTTATATAATATTCACAATAATTAAAATTGTATTATTAGACCCCGATGGGGGTGGATGATCTGAGGGAACAACGTAGGGTTCGCAATGGGTAAAGTAATGGAGAGTGATGCATGCTTCAACTTGGCGAGGTTGCTACGATAAGTGGCACAGAATTGGTCGAACCATCGAGAAGGGGAACACTTATTTAAAACATTGAATAATCTGCAGTTGCATACGTTTTGGGTCTCTTGGTATGGCTGATTGGGAAAGAGGCTTTACGAATGTTGAGTTTGCACGAGACCACCTTTGCATGCTCATTGGTTTTGGAAGCACTGTTTTGGTTGATGATGGCAGTTGACATATTTAATCTAACTCATTGCTTGCTCGAGTGTATTTCAGGGTGGTGTGGGATCTAGGGGAGGGGTTTCGCGGATGCTTGAAAGGCTCTCTTGAATCGTGGGTTGGAGCTCCTAGTGCACGACTTCATTTTGTGGAGCCCAGCTCCTGGGGAGACTTTTGAATCCTCGGTGTCGTAGTGGTAAGTTGGGTATTTGTTGCTTGTTTCAATTATCATTTTTCTTTGTTGTTGGGATGTGGTTGGTGTGCTTGGCTCAGTTCTTGTTCTGGGGTCGTAAGTTTATGGTGCAAAGCATCGACTTAGGGTGTTTGAGGAACACAATTGGTGGGTACTTATGTCTCGGTTTTTCCGCAATCACATCCTTTCCCGACATTGGTATCAATTGGACTCTATGGAAGGGTTGGTATCAACATCAGTGCGTTAGACGTGCCAAGAGACATTCGACCCTCTGTGTGGCTCAATTTTATTTGGAGGTGTGGAGTAGGGAGACCTAGGGGAGTGGTTCATTTCACCATTATTTAAAGACCCATATGTGATGCTTGAGAGATTTTGTGTTTGTGTTGTGTTAGCGAGGTCGAGCCGGGCGAGGAGTTGGACACTGAGGCTAACTAGGCGAGCAAGCTAGTAGGGTGGGAGTAGTGAATGTGGATGCGTCCGATGGTGTGGAAACGGAGGGGGAAGTGGCCCAGGCTATGGCCCAGTCACCGGGCTGAGTGGAGCAACGGCCTACTCTAGACTCTATCGTGGAGTAGTGTAGGTTTTAACCTCGTACAAAAATTACCTGCATACGAATTCTAAAACACATAAAATAAACAATGCGATAGTATAACATATAAAACACATATACACAGAGATTTTCCCCTGGATCCCAAAACCAAGACTACCAGCTTGCTTTTTCATTATGTTCCTTTCAATGTTACAATACATATTTATACATGCCGAAGCATCCAATACCATGGACCGAAAAACCATCGCGTCCAAAACCATGTGCGAAAATCATGCACAAAACTATAGGTAGGTTCGCCCAACCTAACATAGGGTCCAAAACCAAAAATTTTCACCCCTCAAACCCCCCTGTGACTTCCCTTGCTACACAATCGGTGCAATGAAGGGGGGGCTCTGCCCCCCTTCTAACCTCCCGATTAACTACATGGGCTAGTCATGGAAAGAATATAACACAACCCAACATTCTCCCACTGGTTGTTTTCTTTCCATAGGGGGCCACAAGAGAGCTTAGTCATTTATCTAGTCCTGCAACGCCCATTGTTTCTCTACACCAAGAGAACTTCTCAGAGCTCACAGATTTTGTCAATGCATCTGCAGTATTCTTCAAAGTGTCCACCTTTACCAGCAACACCTTTTTGTCTTCTATGATATCCCTCACAAAGTGATACTGAACGTCAATGTGCTTTGTCTTTGAATGATATGCAGGGTTCTTTACCAAGAAAATTGCACTTTGGTTGTCACAGTCTATCCTTATAGATCCTTGTACTAACCCCATACTTGAACACAATCTCTGCAACCAAACTGCTTCCTTGCTTGCATGAGTGGTTGCCATGTATTCTGCCTCTGTAGTTGATAGTGCCACTACAAATTGTTTCTTACGCATCCAACTGACCGCACCTCCAAATAGGTTAAACGCATACCCACTTATAGATCTTCTCTGATCCATATCTCCAGCCTAGTCTGCATCAACAAAGCCACGAATGTCCAAAACTCTGTCCAATCATGGTCTTCCTTGGTAGCACAAACCATAATCACTAGTGCCAGTAAATACCTGAAAACCCGCTTCACTGTTGTCCAGTGCTCCTTCCCTGGTTTTGACATAAACATGCTCAATATTCCCACTGCATGTGCAATGTTTGGTCTAGTACAGACCATTGCATACATCAAGCTACCGACTACACTTGCATATGGAACACAGGACATGTCCTCTTCCTCTTCTTGTGTCTTGGGACATTGCTCAGCAGATAACTTTACACCTACAGAAATAGAAACCTTCACCTGTTTACTATCCTGCATATTAAATCTTTGCAATATTGTCTTGACATACTTCCTCTAGTTTAACCAGAGCTTCCTCTTTGCCCAATCTCTTTTAATTTCCATGCCCAAAATATAGTTTGCAGCACCAAGATCTTTCATGTTGAATTTGGAGGACAGTTGGGTCTTCAAATCCTAGATAATTTTTTTGTCATTTCCAACCAGCAACATATCATCCACATACAAGACCAAATAAATAACGCGGTCACCAATTAATTTAAAATACACAGTGATCTGCTTTGCTTCTGGTAAAGCCAAGTCCCCGTATAAATGTATCATATTTCTAATACCACATCCTTGGTGACTGTTTTAACCCATATAGAGACTTCTTTAACTTGCATACCAATTCTTTCTTACCCTTCACTGCAAAGCCTTCAGGTTGCTTAATGTAGATTTCCTCTTCCAGATCCCCATGAAGAAATGTTGTCTTCACATCCATCTGTTATACCTTAAAATCAAAAGCAACAGCAACAGATAAAAGTAATCTAATAGAAGTTACCTTGGTAACAAGAGAAAAAATATCACCAAAATCAATTCCCGACACCTGGGAATAACCTTTTGCTACCAACCGAGCTTTGTATTTCTCCACCTTTCCTTATGCATTTGTCTTCTTCTTGAACACCGATTTTTTGCAATTGGGTTTTCTTCCAACCGGCAAATCCATGGGATCCCAAGCCTCATTTTTGTGCAAAGATGCCATTTCATCAACCATGGCATCTTTCCAGAGTTTTCCATCCTTTGAATCTACTACTTCCTTCACAGTTTCGGGTTCATCATCAGTAAGAGATAAATCAAAATTTGAACAGAAAGTAGATGGACTATACCTTTCTCGTTGCCTTCTTTCTCGAACTGATCTTCTCACACCCAGAGTTTGTGGCTCTTCATCTTTTGATTCCTCCTCTGCTGTAGAGTCTGATTCTTCCTCCTTTAGCTCAAACTCTATCTTCTCAAGTTCCTTTAGTTGGACTTCACATTTAATAACATCTTTCACCTCTCTGAACACCACATCTCGGTTGTACACAACCTTCCTTGTTACTGGGTTCCAAATCTTATAACCCTTTAAACCATCCTTATACCCAATAAAGATGCACTTTTCAAATTTACTATCTAACTTGGTTCGTTTCTCCTTTGGAACATGTACATATGCATCACATCCAAATACCTTCAAATGTGAAAGAGAGGGTTTCTTACCAATCCATACCTATTGTGGAGTTTTATCCTCCAACGCTGATGAAGGTGATCTGTTGACAAGGTAACATGCTGTCTCCATCACCTCTGCCCAGAATTCCTGTCCTAACCCGGCACCAATGAGCATGCTTCTTGCCCTTTCCATCAACGCCTTGTTCATTCTTTATGCAATTCCATTTTGTTGAGGTGTATATGGAGTAGTTTTCTATCGTGCTATACCACACTTCTTACATAATTCTTCAAGTTCCTTACTGCACAACTCTCTACCGTTATCTGTCCTTAGCACCTTTATCTTCTTCTCTATCTAGTTTTCCACCAGAGCCTTGAATTCTTTAAACCTGTCAAAGACTTCAGATTTCTTCTTAAGGAAATATATCCATGTATTCCTTGAGAAGTCATCTATAAATAATACATAGTACACAGACTTACCAGTGATGGAACCTTCACAGGTGCAAACACATCACTATGCACAAGCTCTAATATATGTTTCGCCCTCTTACCACCAGAGGGGAAACTCACCCAATTCTACTTCCCATATACACAATTTTCAAAAAAATCAAAATCCAAAGAGCTATTACTCATACCTTCTACCATACCTTTACCATGAAGTATTCGAAGGCCCTTCTCTCCAATATGTCCAAGCCTTTGATGCTAGAGCATGGTCTTCTCTCCAGAGACCACTAGATTTTCTGCTTCACTTACAAGAACCACAGAACGTTTGCACCCATCAACAATTGTGCTACCTTGCAGCTTGTACAGAGTTCCAATCCGAACTCCTTGCATCAATACCAATGCTCCCCGAACCATCTTGCAGGTATCCTTCTCGAACACTGTTTTTACACCTACATCATCCAACTTGCTTACAAAAATCAGATTTCTGGCCAATGCAGGAACATGCGGAACACCCGGAAGTGTTCTAGCCCTTCCACCTTGCAACTTCAACTTTACTTTTTCGCGACCAATGATTCTAGCCTTCCTATCATCCCCTAAGAAGACATCACCACCATCGTATTTCTTATGCTCGCAGGATCACTCTCTATGGGGAGTGAAGTGAAAGGATGCACCTGAGTCAATCAACCATGCCTCATGATCTACACATGTACTTGAAGAAGCCAAGTACACATCCCCACCTTCATCTGAGGTGATTTTCGCCTCTGCAAAAAGAAGCGTCATTAAATCCCTTTCCTTTATCAAGAGCTTTAGATTTACAGTCCCTTTTGTAGTGCCCTTCCTTTCCAGATTTCTAGCACACCACCCTTACAGGTTTTCCTGGAAATTTAGATCTCCCACTAGATGACTTATTTTTGTTTATGTTCTGGGATCATCCTCGTACAGACAAGGCATCACCATTCTTGCCCTCCATATTTTTTCCGTCTCATGTCCTCTATTAACAAGGATGAGACTATTTCATCAAACTATAAGGCAGTTGCATTGCTACCTATTGCAATAACCAGACTATCCCACGAATCTGGTAGAGAACACAACAAACTGATGCACTTATCTTCATCTGAAATTTTAATATCAATAGATGCTAACTGACTTACCACAGTATTAAATGCATTCAGATGCTTTGTCATCGAGTCTCCATCTTTCATCCTCAGGTTATACAACTTTTTCCGCGGGAACAGTTAATTCACTAGAGACTTAGATTGGCACAAAGTCCCTAACTTATCCCACAAAGCCTTCGCCATAGCTTCCCCTGATACATTCAGGAATATTGAATCTGAGACACACAATTGTATTGTGCTCTTTGCCTTTCGATCCAACTTCTTTCATTCTTCACCGGACACTCCCGTTGGTTTAGTACCTAGATCTACAACGATCCACTGATCTTTATCCACCAACAGATCCTCCATCTTGAGTTTCCACAACTCAAAACTTTGACCATTAAATTTTAGATCTCTATCTTTCCACTGATCGCCATGTTCTTTCACTGCCAAAATCGATCTTGCAAATCTCCCACTGAACAGGGTCTACCACAGGCCCGAGCGAAACCCCTCAGCAACAAAGGCGTCCCCTTGAAGCCAAAACAACTCTGATACCAAATGAAGGTTTTAACCCCATACAGAAATTACCTGCATACGAATTCTAAAACACATAAAATAAACGATGCGAGAGCATAACACATATACACAGAGATTTTCCCCTGGATCCCAAAATCAGGACTACCAACTTGACTTTTCATTATGTTCCATTCAATGTTACAATACATATTTATACATGCCGAAGCATCCAATACCATGGATCGAAAAACAATCGCGTCCAAAACCATGTGCGAAAATCATGCATAAAACCATAGGTAGGTCCGCCCAACCTAACATAGGGTTGAAAACCAAAATTTTCCGGGGCACTGCCCTGGACCCCATAAAGTGGGGTTACCTGCACCCCTAAAACCCCCTGTGACTCCCCTCGCTACGCAAACGACGCAACGAAGGGGGGGCTCTGCCCCCCTTCTAACCCCCGGTTAACTACGTGGGCTAGTCATGGAAAGAATATAACACAACCCAACAAGTAGGTGTGCAATGTTGTGGTCGCAATAGAAGATATTCGACAACAATGTTACAACGACAGGAATGAGGTAACTTACAATTAGTGGGATATGTTGGACCATCTAGTGTCTATGTTTCAGAGGTAGCCTCGAAATTATGAATGATTGGAAGAAATTGAGGTTTGCCTCGCTCACAGTCAATATCATGCTCACAGGGATCATGGCCTTGTTGCGGCCCTGGGTGCTACTCAAGCACTTAATCCTCACCCTTAACTTATGTTGTCTATTTTTTTTTTGTTCTAGATGTATTTTGGGAAATCTACCTTTTATGTCTTGGGGGATCATGTAAAAAATGACACTTTCTTCTCAGTTTTTGCTTTGCTTTCCTAGCTAACAAATCTAGCGAGAGTGAAGTCGGGAGAGCAATGGACTTCATGGCTATCTGTTGTACCCTTTTGATGAATGAATGAAAATATTTTGGATGACAAAAAAAAATGGTATTACTAGAGTGGTGTAACTCCATGGAGATATTTGGTTCCATATAAGTACTCTTGCTTGAACTCTAATCTTGGAAAGGAATTTGAATCGTAAAAAGTTTTTAAACAATTCAACATCATTGAAGATCAGGAGAAATGAGACTTTCCTAAGTGTTTGAGCATTCGAAATGATGTGAAAGCTTGAAGGCTTCAATATTCTAGGTTTCGCATATATCATTTTATCGTTACAAGATTGATTATAGCTTAGTTAGCTTTACAAGGAAACATCCAATTTAGCTTAAGGTGTGGCTCAATGGCCCCGCCAACATGTCCTTCATTTTTCATAAATATGTCACAACCTACTATTGGCAATGGCTATTGAGCTTCATACAAGTTCATTCCAAAGTTATAACACCATGTAACTACAACCCTCTTTCTAAACATAATAATGATTTCTCTATTTTTAATTTGGTGGTTCTTGTGAATTATTTTATGTGATTCCCATTTTATGCTTCTTTCTAGGTCATAGCCACCCCCACCCAACTTGGCTATCAAAAAATAGATATGGGTGGCTTGGGAATATTTTAGACAGAAATGCACCTGCATGCATAACTTGACCAAGCGATTCTTCAAGTTCTAATTCAATAACCCTACCCATGTCCAATATTTTTTATGGCGTAAACCTCAAGTCTGTAAAACTCTTTTGGTTATCTTGAACCATTGGTCCCCTAAATTTTAGTTGATTGAGTGCTTGAGTAGCACCCAGGGCCGCAACAAGGCCATGATCCCTGTGAGCATGATATTGACTGTGAGCGAGGCAAACCTCAATTTCTTCCAATCATTCATAATTTCGAG
>Ga0115851_100375_pt1 | contig 19195 bp, 23 predicted proteins | sample InSIn2gowninarea_FD_83865 | JGI IMG/M metagenome (GOLD analysis project Ga0115851, IMG submission 83865)
TGGTCGAGGCTAACGCTGAGCGAGTTTGCAGTAGTGCTCGACTTGCGGAGGAAGCGCGTTGGGGCCGTTACTGTACAAAGGGAGAGCAAGTTGATGATGGTCGTAAGGATGATAGTTCACTTTCTTGCGTTATGGAAGAGAATGTTAGAGTTTCTTAGCATTCAAGCTAAGGGTTCGTTTATCTCACTGTACTGTACAGGTAGGCAATCCCTACTGTAGCTCTGCACTCCAAATCGAGTCCACCGAGCCTGGAGAAGATTTACGATTCCGTAACAGTGACAACATATCCAGAAGCTTGAGACTCTTGCCTGTGTTGTGGAGAATCGTATATTGGTTGCAAAGTCTACTACCAGAAGCAGTACCTAACTACGTATATGTAGGTACTTTAAGGTCACGAAACAACACACGGAGAAACCTTCTGGCGTCGCCGGACGAGTACGGAGCATTGCAGGAGAAGGTGCATGCGATCGATGCCATGCAGCGTATCATGCGAGCCCGGTGTGGTGTATCCGTGCGCCATGCTTTGTACACCTTGAGACTCGTGGCATCCATGCAGGCGCGTTTTTGGACGAATTAAGCACGCGGCGGTGTTCCAATGCCACCAACCGACGTGGTGCGCCTTGAAACTACATATTGTACATCGCTTGTGAAAAGAAAAAGACGTTTTTCCAAACATGCCCAGCTCCCACCCCTGGCGTCATGATTGGAGCTTCGTCGAGCCCCGCGAAGTAACGCAAAAGACCGCTAGATCTGGGGGCAACCTTGGTGGCGTCCTATCACCGATCTTTCGACTCCAGGCACCATGTCAAGCATGTACAGCCACCGTGACGGTTAATGAGGTGCTCCACATCAACTCGACTATCGAACAAAGTCATTGACGCTCATCAGCCTTTTGATCAACTTGTTCTCTCTCGCACGGCAGACTTGTGAGTTCAATTCTGCCTGTCATAGATCGTTAGACTGTCACTCACGTGTACTATCATCCTTACGACCATCATCAACTTGCTCTCCCTTTGTACAGTAACGGCCCCAACGCGCTTCCTCCGCAAGTCGAGCACTACTGCAAACTCGCTCAGCGTTAGCCTCGACCAAAACCATTACCCGCTGCATCTTCAAGTCGAACCGACGGATTCTCGAACACCGAGCCTCGTGCCACATACGCTTTTTACGAAGCATACTAACGTACTGTAACAACACTACTCGTGCAGCTTATTGGAGCGCCCCGCTATCGTTGCTGTCGATTTGTCTACGTCTGCGCTCATCTTGGATGTCGTATTATTTTCTACCTAATTTTTGTTGGAGTTGAACGACAGCGACCTGTTGTACGTTGCAAACGATTAGGAACGATCAAGCACAAAAACAAGCAACGGCGCCGTGCTGCTGTCCGACCGCGTCGGGAAAGTGCAGATGAAGCGCATACACGATGTCTTCATTCTTCGGTAAATTAAAGAGCAACGCAGTATGTCCGACCACAACCACAATATCGAGCTCCACTACCATCGGAGCATCTTCCCTGCCACGGATTACATTGTTGACAAAACGTTCTTTAGGACAATAAAAATGCAAGCGCTTCAACGCCGGCGAAGAACAAGCCGGACCCAAACGCTCCTCAACCGACGCCTCTTGAGCGCATGCTAGAAAATGCCGGTCCTATACGAAATGATGGGAGCGATAAGTTCTGGGGGATGGAGAATGTGAGTCAAGTTCAACCTTGTATATTGTGTCTACTAACCTATACATCAGTTTGGCAACACATGGTATGCTTCCATCAAGTGTATCATCCACCCGCCAATTGACATACCTTCAGTTATTGCAATTCGATTCTACAGTCATTGTATTATTCTGTCCCTTTTCGAGATAACATAATATCATATCCCGAGCGCTCAACTGCAGATAGCATAACACAAGCTGCGGCTTCGGCACCTCCTCGACCGAAACAGCCTCCAAAACCTCTACAGCCCAAGCCTAATGTCGTTGTACCACAAGCGCCGCAGAAGCCCGAGGACAAGGACTCGCCCGAGTACAAAAAGAAGCAAGCCCTACAGGCTGGACCAATTTTGAACATGAGCTACCAGAATGCTACTGCTTACAATATGCCAGAGTCCTTGTACAGTGCAGTCAAAGATATATTTGAAGCAGTGGTAACAAACCAAGCACGGCATGGTATTGTCAGTCCAAGCAAACTGGTCGAAGTCTTGCGGAGAGACAACGAAATGTTCAGGGGACAGCTGCACCAGGATGCGCACGAGTTTTTTAATTTGCTGTTGAACACCCTGCTGGACAGCATAGACGATTCCGAGAAGAAACGCATTACGGAACAAGCTGAAAGCGACAAGGCCAATGGTGTGAAGGATGGTCAGGAGACTACAACCGTCTGCTTTCCCTCGTTACTGCCCTTCGGCCAGCCACAGCCAACGAAATGGCTGAGAGATATGTTCGAAGGCACTTTGACTTCTGAGACAAGGTGTTTGACTTGTGAGAACATGTCGCAAAGGGATGAGCCATTCTTGGACCTCTCCGTCGATCTGGAACAACATACTTCTGTTACTTCGTGTTTACGGCGCTTTTCCGAGGAAGAGATGCTTTGCGAGCGTAACAAATTTCATTGCGATAATTGTGGTGGCCTTCAGGAAGCAGAGAAGCGGATGAAGATTAAGAGATTACCAAAAGTACTAACTTTGCACCTTAAGAGATTCAAGTATACGGAAGATTTTGGCCGACTACAAAAGCTGTTTCACAAAGTCGTGTATCCGTATCACTTGCGGTTGTTTAACACGACCGATGAAGCAGAAGATCCTGACCGGTTATACGAGCTATATGCTGTGGTTGTTCACATTGGGGGTGGTCCATTCCACGGACACTATGTTGCTGTAATCAAAACTCAGGACCGAGGCTGGCTTCTCTTCGATGATGAAATGGTTGAACCAGTCGATCGAAGCTATGTCAAGAATTTCTTCGGCGACAAACCTGGACTTGCTACAGCATACGTGCTGTTCTACCAGGAGACCACTATCGAGGCCATTCGCGCAGAACAACGCAGAGAGGGTCAAAAACGGCGAGCATCACAAGATCTTAATAGTGGTGTAGCCAAAGCCAAGGAATCTGCTGAGTTACACCGAGTAAAAAGTAGCAGTCCTCCGCTTTCGCCTATTGAGAATGGCGAAGTGCAGTACCTTGATGAGGCATTGGCTTCTCCTACCATTATGAACGGATATCATGACCCATCGAAGACACTATCCCCTGAGACGCCATCCGGTACGCCGATTATTGGAACGCCACAGAGCAAGAAAGAAAAGGCTAGGATAGAGAAGGAGCAGAAGGCAGCAGCCAAATTGGCCGAAAAGGCAGCGAAGAAAGAGAAAGAACGAGAGGAGAAAGAGAAGAGAGCACAACTCAGTGAACGACTTGCCGAAGCAGCACGGCAAAACGCAGATCAGATGAAATGGGCAATGGAGGAAAGTAAAAAGTCGGCACAGGAGGAAGCCGAAAGGCGGAAAGACGATGGTGCACATGTCAGTTTCGGAGGTGAAACGAGTTCGCCTTCGAACAGCTCTACACCAGCCAAGGATAATATTTTTAGACGTTCAAAAAGTTTGAAGTTTGCTTCACTTGGGAGGAAGGATAAAAAGATCGCTGAGGCGGAGGAAGGAAGGCCAATAACGTCTGAGCCGGTGAATACCGCTTCGAGTTCAGCTATCGATGATACCCAGGAGAATGGAAAGGAGCTCGTCAAAGAGAAAGAGAAAGAGAAAAAGAATATTTTCAGTCTCAGAAAGAAGTCGTTTAACTTGTTGCATGGTTGAGGGGTAAAACACAGATCGGAAACAGATCCAAGCAGGGTCGTCCGCAGGAACCGACTTGGAAGACGAACACGAACACGAGAACGAGAATGAGAACGAGAGCGGAAACGAGAACACAAAGCACACGAGGCCAGACGATACAAACCGGCACAGTTGCCAATTGTCTTGGCGCCTACAAGTACATACAGATCGATGTCAATATTTCCATCGGACTTTTGAAAAGATACCCACGACCTTGACGATTGATTGTGTTGGACAACAGGAAGGAAGGAGGCCGTGGTGGATAATGTAGATAGTGAATGAACCACGGAAGGAGGTCTTTTGGAGAAATGCTTAGCCTACGCTACGAGCTTGGCTATCTTGGATCACCAGTGCACCCGTTGTACCTGGGAGGTAGTTGAATAGCTACTGAATTGAAGTGGACTGAAAGGGGTAAAAGGCCGTATGTAAATGTCTTGAAAGACTACTGTAATTACAGAGCGCGAACGAATGGATAATACCGATGATAAGAACTGTTGAATGAACATGAATATAGTGTTTGATGCTATACCCTCGATCGACCTGTCTGTCAGTCACGACTCCCCAGAATCTGAGCTAGATTTAGCTATAAAAGCCAAACTTTCTGCTATAGCTCCTTGGGTTTCTTTTCAACGAGAGATCTTTTTTCCTCCTTACTTCATGGCAACTGGACTATTCGAGATACTGCTACGCATGCTAAGGAGGGTGGAATGAGAGGTACTTAATTGTATTGAATGACGAGGGGTTGATGGGTGATTTGTAATTTACTTTTATGGATACAGTGCTATCTACCTAGTGGATGTGTACTTCCTGGGCCTTGGTGAAGATATTTACTGTGCGGAAAATGGAGACGAAAGATCTGAGTCGGGATATAGTATATCATCTGCTTGGCTTGAGAGTGTCTTGTTCAACGTATGTTTAAATAGCTAGCTAGTTGAGTAGAATTCATGGCTTCCGAACGATCGGAAATGATGATGTTGTCTACCTATGCTATGCGTGGGCTGCTTGTGGTGGAGATGATGTGTCTAAGTACCTAAAGACATGCGAGTAGGCGTGAATGTAGACTGGGGTCGGGAGGATGTCTATCTATTTACAGGTATCTACCTGCTGTCGCTGCCCTTGCTGCACTGGTTTGTGTAAAACAAGGTAGTCCGAGCACCTCCTTGTTTGCCTGCCTGTCCAGAAGGAAGAAGGAGGTGTGTCGTGTGTGTTGTGTCTTTGGGCGTGAGGCCGGAGATATCCTTTCCCATTCTGCGCGAGTATGCGTGATGAGAAGGTCAGGTTTGTATTTCGGAGGATTCGAATGTTGTCGGTAGTCCTTGATGGGCCCGTGGAGTGATTGCAACGTGTCAAATTCACGCGTCTTCTTCGTCGCTGGTGTGTGCCGCCAGTCCATGCCTCTATCACCTTGATCTCGCTCCACCATATAAGATCCGCTGGAACCACGCCTCCACGCAAATTATGTGTTTGTGCCTGTCCCCACGTATTATTGTTTTCATAATCTTAATTGCTATATCAGCCGGCAACCAACAAATACGTAATAATAGCAGCATTAACCACAATCAACGGCGCCCTCATCACCGTGCGCGTACTATTGATTAAAACCACGAGTTTATACTTCATCGAGTCTGTATCTGGTTGACGAGAGCCGAAGCCAGGGTCGGAGTTGCTAAAGGCGTTACGACCCATACCGATGCGGGCGAGGAAGCGGTCTTCGGATAGGACGGCGACGGCGTTGAGGAGGAGGACGCCGATGTAGATTATGTTGCCGAAGCCGAAGAAGAAGGGGAAGAGCATTCTGTGGGGGTTGTTGGAGGGGTGGAGAGTTTAAGAAAGGGTGGTTTGGAGGAGATGTTTGTCGAAGGTGGTTGAAACGTTCTTGGGGAGGAAGATGTGCGTTGCTTGGATGGATGTGGTTGTTGGGTGCGGGTTTGATTGTTGCTTGCTACGTGCTGGTGAAAAAGTTATTCGATGGTGTATTTGAGATATCGATATCGTGCAGTAGTATTAGAATCGTGTTTTGAGAGGTTGCGGGTGTGGTTGCTTGAGCAAGATTGTCCTGTTACTGTACGAGATGTGGTCAACAATATAAATGTGGCCTGTTTGCTTGTAACCAGTTGAACTTGGTTTACCGCAAATTCTGCCTTCTGATTGGCTAGCTTGAACATCACTGAACATCCCACTGTTCTACTGCATTATCTTTACTACTTTTTGGTCAGGCTGTTTCCACTGCTCGACACTCTACAACAAACATGCCACTCTAATCTCTGGAAACTTCTGAATCTGACAGTATGGCAGTTGCGTTGTGGCAGACATGTTTCGTGATCTTCCCAGCTCTGGCAATCTTTCACCTTTACGTTGCACCATACACGAAAGTCGAAGAGTCGTTCAATTTGCAAGCCATCCATGACATTCTGAGATATGGCGTGCCTCTTGACAATGCTCTCTTCAAAATCAAAACATACTACGACCATATGACTTTTCCTGGCGCTGTTCCAAGGACCTTCATTGGGGCTCTGGTAACCGCTGGACTTGCCAAACCAGGAGCATGGATTCTGAATCTGCAAGGCCTGGGTCTTCAAACACATGGTACGATCAAGTTCTAATCGGCGAGGGTATCATGGTTGACAAGAGTAGTTCGTTCCATGCTCGGTGTGATGAATGCTGGAGCATTGGCATGGTTTGCTCGTAGTGTCAACCGAGCATACGGTCCTATCGCTGCATTGTGGTATGTAGTGCTCCAAGCTAGTCAATTTCATCTTTGGTACTATGCTTCAAGAACACTACCAAACATGTTTGCTTTCTTTTTGAGTAAGATCCTCTTTGTCTGTGCCTTGCTTATATTGACATTCATCAGGTACTGTTGCCCTTGCTAACCTGTTGCCGAACCCAACATCATCCTTGGGACCTAAGAGAAGAGCTCGACTAGGACTATACCTGATGACGATTGCCACGGTTGTCTTTCGATCAGAGTTGGCTCTCCTTCTTGGAGCTCATTCTCTTTGGATGCTATTGAAGCCTCAAACACTTGACGCCAAAATCGCATTGATTCGAACCACCCTCATCCCTGCTATCATTCCAGGTGCTCTAGTCGCGCTCCTAATCACAGTCACTATCGATACTTACTTTTGGCAATCAAAGACCTACCTCTGGCCTGAAATGTCAGCTTTCGTGTCAAATGTCTTTCCACAAAAGAATGGCCAAGGAGCCTCAGCATGGGGTACCCAACCTATTTACTGGTATCTGGCCGTCGCCCTTCCGCGCTTACTGATGAATCAATTTTTAATGGTCGATTTGTTTTGGACCTTTCAATCCACATGGAGCGACATTCGGGTTTTGGACAATCAAATTCCAAGCTATGTGTATGTGGTCCTCTACTCCTTGCTCCCACACAAAGAAACACGATTTTTGTTTCCCATAGTGCCATCGTTCACTCTCCTTGCGGCTCTAACGTGTACTCGCCTAACCATCAACGCCCATAAAAGCGTCATCACGAAAATGCTTCTCTACGGTGCAATCCTCAGCACTATCGTAACCGCCTTCGTTAGTCACGCCATTCTTCTACCACTTTCAGCACAAAACTACCCAGGAGGTCAAGCTATCCAAGTACTCCACGAATACTACAACCAAAATTGGCAATCACTCATCCCTAAAGATGCACACCATTCGAACCACCCGTACGTTCGAGTTCACTTCACCAATCTCGCACTCCAATCTGGCGTGACTCGATTTCTCGAACAGCCGCCTAAAAGCGACTCTTCCATCTTCGACAGCAACAGCCGTGCTGCAGCGAGCCTCATGCATACCCATGATACATATGCCGAACAACGTGACCCTCTCGTCTTTCCTGGCTCTCCTGACGGCCAATATCCAGCACTTACCATCACCCCAAAACTACCGAGCCCCTCTGGTGGTGCCACAACATCAAATTTTCGACGAACATACAAAAACCCAACCTGGATCTACGACAAAACCCCAGACAACACAACACTCCTCGGACCAAAATTCTGGAACCAATTCGATTTCATAGTTGTCGAAGACCCAGCACATGCCGCCGGAAAATGGCAGGTAATCAAGGAAATCAAAGCGCTCGGCAAACCCAGACTCCTCAAACCAAATGAACAACACCACAAATTATCCGACAACACAAACACCAAACAACAAGACGGCACCGCAGCCCTCCTGGACAAGATATACCCAAAATACATCTCGCAACCTCTAATCACCGTCCACAATTTAGCTCACGACATCCTCCGTCTCAATGGCCTAACAGCAGGATATTGGCTCGAACTCCCCCTGACCACAAAACTCTACATCATGAGACGGCCCACCACAGACACAGCGTCCACCGTTGCGCCGCACCACGACACCGACGCCAATGCCGTAATACAGCCAAATCGCTACGAAGACCATCACGAAGTTTCGCAAATCGACAGCGCAGCCACGAACCAGCAAGCTGTGAACCTAAATGATCTAGGACCCCTAGTAGTCAACAAAGACGGGACAGTATCAAGGCTAGATAACTGGGGACAGATGACAGCCCAAGAGAAGAAACGCACGACTGAGTACCTCAGGAAGCGGAACTTGTTGAGGTTGGAGGAGGGTGGTGTTGAAGCTGTTGTTGAGTAGTCGTTCGTTCGTTCGTGCGGCATATGGAAATGGGATTGGGATTGGGATTGGTGGTGTAAATGCTTTTTTTGTGGGTGGTTACTGTACATTTACGTGGCGTTCTGGGGGACTGAATGAGATGGTCTATGGATAGTGTGAATTGCATCGTTGCTTCTGGACGAGCTGCACTGCTGGAACACTTCACATAACAAAACACATCCATACATACATGTGTACTGTACATCAGCACACACAAAACTCCCAATCTCCATTTCTGTTCGTCTTATGCGTACTTATTATGCTCACGCACCAGCCCAGTCACTGCAGATATCATTGACAAAACCTCCCTCGATATAATCCTTCCATGCCCATCGGCACCATACTTCCACCACCCATTGTCCACCCTGCACAACGATATGCTCTGCTCCCACACACGAACTATCAACTCCTAAGCTACAGTATCCCATTACATCTCATCACGATCGACATACAACCTCAGTCCCACCCCTAGAAATCGAAAACGTCTTTTACTTGGTACCATGAAGTTGGAGACATGAACAGCAAAGGAGGATAGGATTTAATCATATACTGTACTACAATGCGGCAGTCAACAGTGAGTGTAGTGTATCATGGTATGATATATGGTTTGCTCTACCAGGATTAGAAGAACAAGAATTGGAAAAGACGATGAAGGAGGTGATATGGATCGTGGTTTGATGGGTATAGGGTGAGAGATGGTGGATGAGACTTGTGTGGTATTTACAGTAATGTAATATGGTATGGCCCTTGTAGAAAGAATTGGTATGAACACAATATGATGGAGACGGGTAGGTAATCTTGGTAGATACCTACCTATATGTAAGTACACGTGGCTGAGTGTCTGGCTGAGATATCTTTTTTATTATATCTGCATAGACACAATATTACTTGTTCTAAGTATTCTGATAACGAAAATAAAAACACCAGCCCAAAGCACATCAAATACTGACACATCCCTCCCCTCCCTTCCTCACCTCCCCAACCCCCTAATCCTCTCCTCCAACCCCCTCACCCTCGCCCCCACAACCTCAACGTTCTCCCTCATGACCTCCTTGTTCTCCCTCATAACTCCCTCCACATTTTCCAGCGCATCTTTCCACATTCCGATCTCTTTCTCCTGCACCCCTAATTTATTCTCCAGATCGTCCATGTCTGCTTTGACATCTGCTGCGCCGGCGTGTATGACGCTTAGTGTCCTTAGTCTTTCTAGGACGATCGGGAGGAGAGGTTGGAGGGATTGAATTGTTGGGAGGATGTTGTACAAGGCCGAGATTTTGGTTGATTGGGAGTCGAGGAAGAGGGGGGTGAATTTTTCTTGGGTTGTTGTTTTGGGTGGTGGTGGTAATGGTGGTTGGTGTCCTCTGTCTCTGGATCCGCCGTCGCGGTCGATGTCGGTGTTTTGGTTGCTTAGGGTTCGTGCTAGACGGGTTTGAGCGTCGGAGTGTGTGGGGGTGTGGGTGTGGTGGAAGAGGTGGGCATGTCGATCGCGTGTTTCGAGGAGCTCTTCGAAGGACTTTGTTGCGGCCTTGCGCGATTCTTCGAGGCGTTTGGATTCTGAGATGAGGAGGCGGATTTTCTCGGCTATTGGGTCTAGGTGTACGGTAGTTGTTTGAATGATGGGACCGTCCACTCCTTCAACAATACCATCAGGTCGAGGAGAGAGAGTTGAGAAAAGAGTTTCGATCTGAGTTGACAAAGTTGTCAAGGTTGGTAAGATTGATGTTGGGACTGGCTGGGATTGAGAGACAGGTGGGACACCGAGGGCTGTTTCGAGAAGAGTAAGACGGTCGGAGAAGGCGGCTATTGCTGATATTGATGATTGCGGTAGGTTTTCATCCTGTGTTGTAGGCTGATCGGTTTTTGATTGATGTGTTTCCGTCTGCAGTTTGTGCATGAATTCTTCTTCTAGGGTCATTCCTTTCCTTCTCCTATGTAGTGCTGCGGCAGACTCCAACGTGCCCCTAACTTCTGCAACGCCTTCACTGAGGCTACGGATAGCACGAGTCTGGTGATCGTCAACATCCTCGTACTCACTCTGACTATCTTCCTCATTCTTTTCATCCCTTCTGTCCATCTTCTCAATCTCTGCTTGAAGCTCTGTAGCTTCCTTCCGCAGTTTTGCTAGGCGTCCTTGGATAGTTTCTTCTTCGCTCTCATCGCTTGAATATTCTCCTTGTTGTTCTCGAGCAAGTGCAGCCCTTCTCCTCCTTCTCCGGCTACGAACCTGATAATCTCTCCTGCCGCCATTGATTGTGTCTGAAAAGTTCACATCACGAGCATCAATGTTATATGGCTCGAACCTTTGCCTTGCTGCATCAGGATCTAGCTGTTGTCGCACAAAGTTAGGGTTCTGATTACCATCGTCTGAAACAGTATCCGATTCTGTGGGTAGTGTGCTTGCCTCCGTCAACTCCGGTACGGTCGTTTCATATATCTCTGTACCAAAATCGAGATCTGGCAGACCCTGATACTTCTTGAATGCAGCCATCCCGTTCGTGTATAGGCCTTGCGCAGGCTTTTCTCTAATGAAATGTCTGGAGCTCTTCTCAGTAGCGTTGAACACAGCGTTGGTGTGCAGAGTTATTCGCCTCTTACTTTCCTATACAGGTCCCAAGGAGATTCGCTTGTCAAGTCTTTTGTCCGCTTTGCCAGCCGTCTGTTTCCGGCTACTGTGCTTGTCCGTGGGAAAGATTTTTCGTAGAGTTGGCACCAGTGTCCTGAGTTTGCGTCTGTCACTACCGTTCCACTCACCGACCGCACGTCCTCGTCTTGCACCTTCATACACGCCGCAGATTTAACGGCACTCCCGTAGAAACAACACCTGCGTATTGGCTTTCCCCTGGTTCGCTAACTTTTTTAATAGGTAATCCCGTCTCGGAAACACCGAAAATGGAGAAGTCTGGGGGTGGAACCTTCCTAATCCAGCGTCGAATCGTACAGCACCTGATTTAATAATCGGATGCAAAGTAGAAGTACGCTTTTTGGATAATGTGGACGCTTGGATCAAAGGGACGGTTGACCGACGACCCTAATGGACAGCCCGGATCTGCGATCACCAAGGTTTCGACCCGCGGTTTGTACTGGTGTTTCCTTTCTCCGCTACAGCCCGCGATCTTTCTCGTCTTTGCAATCCTTCTGTTCTGGCAGTACCGCTCGTGAATTTGCCGCAGCCAACACTTCAGGAGACCGGACGTGACGCTCTTGAATTGGCTTCTTGTGTTTGTACTCGAGCTAAGAAGTCTGTTTCGATTCTGGATCACCGTCTCGCTCGAGTCGGTAAGCAGAATTGCAACGAATGTGTTCAACGTCTAGTTTCCACACCTCGTTCAGCAGATCGGAAAGCTGCAGTAATGGCTCGTGCCGACGTCGAATCGAGTAATCCTCTGCCCTTTGGTTGGAACGTCTGGCAACCTCAATGCTCAAGTAAAATAACGCCCTGCTTCCCTGTAGAGTGCTCTAAACTCGCGACTAGCGAAGACCTGGACTTCGAGACCGTAGATTGTAGGTGCTTTGGCATTTGCGCCCAGGTGGAAAGATATCTAAGCCTCGTACGAACTCTTGCAAACCATGACCAGTAGTCAACTCGAAGACGTCAAGGAATTGTTTCTGTTGTTCGAGACTCGCTCCCGATCGAATCCAACACTTGAACAAGGACCGAACTTGTATAGGCGTTCCAGCGCCGTTGTGATCACGGTCTCTCGTGTGCCAGCGATTCAAGACCTCGCGTCGATACTCGTCACCTGGAGACTCGATTCAATGAGCGTGCGAAAGCTCTCTTTGGAAGACCGCCTACGAGCTCGAGACCCAATTGAGCAGGGATGGCTTAGTCGATGTCCATGTATCCCGTCTGGACGAAATCATGGCTCGGCATGACTTTCTCCGATGCCGAGTAAACAGTCTTGGCACTTGACGCGTTTCCAGAAATTGCAGTGAAGCGCGCTCAGCTTCGTCCTGCTGTTCCGTGTTTCTATGCTCTAGCTTCTAACCGTTCGACTACGACAAAGAAACGTATAGTTCACTTGTTCAACCAGCTTGACACTACACAAAACAGCCAGCGAGGAAATTGCTGAGAAAGCACTAGTTGGTCAAATTCTGGCCGACTTTCACACGTGCCAAACCCTCTGTTATCCCGGGATATGTCCAATTGATTTTCTCAAATTGGGTCACTTCCTCCGCTGTCCTCTTGTCTACCACCTTCCGCGTATTGTTCTGAATTGTACTAGCACGTGGCCGCCGCACGCTGTCAAAGTCCTTCAAAATGTTAGGCACATCGTCTCTTGTGACTCCCGGCTGCAGGAACAATCTGAAGCCTTCAGCATCTTCTACAGCTTGTGTACTACCTTGGCCCTGATGCGGCGTCATGGCATGGGCAGCATCTCCAACAAGAACAGTCCTACCTTTGACATAGCTGGGCAATGGATCCTGGTCTCGTAACTGCCAGAGTTTGATATTTGTAGCAATCCTGCCCAGCACAGTCAGCGTTTGCATCCCCTTTTGTGTGGTGCCTTACTCACCTGAGATAGTCGAGTACCCAAGGGGGGTAGTCGTGGAATATGCTAAGCATTTCGTCGCGATCACCAGCAGCGGACCACGACTCTGTTGCTTCATTCTTGAGATTCTTGTCCGAAGTGATGCAAACGAAATTTATCAATTGAAAGTCGCGACATGGATATATCACCACAGACCGCAACGTCTCATCAAACGAGTACACCATGGACAAGCAGACCGGCTTATTGCGGTCAATAATCTCAGGCAGCTGGCCGACTTTCTCCTCGATCTCCGAAGATGGGATTGTGAAGCGGAAGGCTGACAAACCAGAGGGCCTAGCTGTTGTAAATGCAGCGTTACCGACGATGAATGGACGAACGACAGATTTGATGCCATCGGCGGCTACAGCAGAGAATCAATGCTTGCACTTGGATCAGCCCAGCTCGCATGTCACTTACCCACAATCAGATCTGCCATGAGAACGTCGCCATTCGCAAAGGTCACCATTCCCGCTTCTGGGTCAACATCCACCACCTCTCGACCATAGACAACTTTTGCCGGCTGCCCAGGAATGCCTGTCGTCTCGGAGTCCGCCGTGGCCAAGCGTATGAACTCGGTCCTCAAATCTCCACGGTGGTGAGCTAGCCAGTCCGCTCCATACTTCTCAGCACACTCGATCTGCTTGTCCAGTTTCAAATTTCCTTCTCTGTCGTATACCTTGGTCACTTTCACAGGCAAAGACCCGGCCCTGCACCGGTCGAAATGCAGTGTGTCGAGAATGCGGACTCCGTTAGGACCAATAGTAATAGCCGCACTGACTTCTGTTTGATTCGAGCTGCGCTCGTAAATTGTCACGTCGTGTTTCTCACGAAGGACACGACCTGCGAGAGCCCCAGCGAGGCCACCACCAATGATTATAACGCTCAGCCGTTGTTGGTCCTGCGACGACATACTGTACATGTACTTGAGAATCAGCTAAAATCTCAGCGTCCTCATGATATGGGAGAAGCAGACACGATTGCCTACGTATACTTGTAATTCTCCCAATTCGATTCCATGCTTGACGCTTTAAGGTCGTGATTGTGCTTCCTCCACATCGGAACTTGTCCTGCAATGCCTCTCCCCACACTCCGCGGCCCTGGAAAATATACTTTTCTGGGGGGAGATTGTGGAGAAGTCGCGGTGTGTTTCACGGTTCGCCATCAGCAACAACGCGGAGCAACAGGGGGCAAAGCAGCGTGAGTGTTATAAATTTATGATGCCCCCCCCCCCCGTCTCAACCCCGTTCCACAGTACTTATACCAAATGAAACACCACAAAGCACATGCACCCACATCTCCCACCTATGTAAAACCAACATGATCCCCTCAACCTACAGTAACCTATATATACAAGTACAATGCATTGAACAACAACGAAATTCACAACCATATCTCAGTCCCTCAAATCAATCCTGCTAATAGATAATTACCTAACAAATCATCACATTCCAGCCTCTCTCTCTATCCAATATCACCCAGAGCATTGAAATCTATATCCCTTTTGACGCTGACGAACGAACCACTAGCAAAGAGGATCAACCATCATCCCCCCCCTGCTTGTCCGTGTCTTCGATGCCCGTCTACCGCGTGCGTGCATGTACCTTTCCTTTCTTGATGCTGTTGTGAAAAGAAGAACTCTCTTCGACCGTAGCATAGTCATTTTCAGTCTTCAGTACAACTTGCCGACTTCGGTCATAAATACGTAACTTCAAGAGCTTTTGACGAGATCATTCTTCAGAGCCGCCATGTTTACGGATTAGAGTCAGGGGAAGAGAACATAGGTACACAGGATCAAGGCCGATGCTGATGCCAGTGTTATTGATTAGTTACATGCCGACCAGACTGGTCTCCGGTCTATTTATGCAGAATAGTCCTCCTGATACATGATGCACATTCAGCTCTTCGCTGTTCACGACGCACTTCCTTTCCCCTTGAGAACTTTATTGTCTGCATCGACATCTCCCAAAAACCGCTCCCACGTGTCGATGACTCCCTGGTAAAACTCGATGTTTCTTCCTGCTAATGTGCCCAAACTATCTCTAAACTCCAAGCCCTTGATCCTTTCGAAGTCGTCCACCTCTTTCACAACTTGAGTATCGAACATCTCAGATGTGCTCTTCGCAATGTCGACCTCCCTGTTCAACTCCTCTATCCTCAACTCCAATCTTCGGGCTCGTTCGCGTCTTGCTTGTTCGTGGTCTACTCCTCGAATGTCTTCGACCTTGTTGCGAATAAAGGTTGCTGGGTTCAGTGACGAGGAGACACCATATTGAGCTTGAGAGGCGAGAGTGTCCCGTTCTTGTGATGCTCTTTGAAGGTAATCTGTCAGACCTTCGAAATCCAGCTGCTTCTGCTCCCGTGTTCGGAGGAGGGCTTTAACAGAGGCAATGTATGCGTCCATGTCCCGCAGGGAGCCAAGGTAATTCTGATCCGTATGGTCTTTCAAGCCCTTCCAACCTCGACTTGACTCCTCCACACATCCTGCGAACATTTGCACTGGCGCTTCTAATGCCGGTTCCAGCGGTGTTAGCTTCCGCATATTGGTCGCTAGGTCTGCATAGTCCTGCTCTAGGTCTCCTTCTCTCCGAACCACGCGTGCGACTATCTTCTCCACATGACTCAGATCCTCATCCAGTTTGTTCAGCCGTTCCATCACTTCTGTAAACCGTCGATCTGGCTTATGCACTTTCGTGAACGCATTCAGCATGGTATCCGCGACATTATCGAAGAAACCTTGCGGAGGCGTCGGTCCCACTGGACCTTCACTCGCCGTACTACTCCTAGCCGGTCGTAGTTTCATCTGCTGATTCCAGTCTTGGGTTTCGAGGAAGAGCAGGAATATTGGCGCTCGGCGTAGGATGGGGTGTTGGGTTATTCGCTTGATAAATCGGTGTAATGACCATGCTCTCCTGTGTGTGAACTCTGTGCTAAAGCGGTCGCCGCGAACGTACGCCATGCTATTCTTTTCGGGCAAGGGCGGCACGGCGGCAGCTTGATAATCTTTGTAGAGGGTATGCCGAAGAAAGACAAAGTCTGTAAACCGTCGTCGGACATAGAAATCGGGTTTCATGAAGGAATTGAAGTCTGACTAACGTGTATTAGTGGACAGCATCAATTCGTAGATCTGAATTCTTACGTGTGTAGTGATCTTGTAGGATACATATGCGTCCTTTGTACCGTCGTTTTCCTTCTGAGGAGAGTCTACCGTGCATTCGAGTTCACCATCTGGTCCTATGCCAGCTAGATCTATCTCGTCTGCATTGTCGCCGGCTTGCCGCTCGCTAGCACTCGAGCTCGGCCGTCGTTCGCTTAAACTGCGATGGGGAAGAATGGCTTGATCCTCGAAGGTTGGACCGGACGGGGATGTTGATGCATGATCATTGCGATCCCATTGTACACTATCGAAGCCAGACTCTTCCTCCATCTTCAGGTGCTAGTAATCTTGGAGCCAGATAGTGGACGAGAGTTGCAGTACGTGGCTGGATTGATTTCAAGATGGGACTCGGTCATGAAATGCTAACTCCGCAATTTGGATGAATGTGTAATGCTACGACGCGTCTAGAACATCTAATGCGCGTGCTTTACAGCCAGCAACCAGCAGTTGAAGTGAGTGGTAGGCACATGCAACACAGCAGCCGGTGCTGCATAGACAGGTGGGATTGTCGTACGTCACATGTCGAAGCACTAACGGTTAATGGCTAGTTCACATTAAAGGAGGCCTTTGTCAACAGTGAGAACTTTCGATAAACAGGGAGCCTTGTTTCTCGATTCGTACACTAGAAGGCTGCTGCTTTTGTGTTTGCTACAAATTAATCGAGGGCTCTTACCACCATGTGTCATCCTGTACATGATTGAAATGCCATACATCATCTCGATCCGTGGCATGTTCAGCCTCAACCCAACCCCAACGCCAATCATCTAAAAATCAAAATCTTTTCTAAACTGGTCCAAGTTCATACCAAGTCCCACCTTCTCCGTCAAATCTCGTCGACCCATACCACTAAAGGCGCGCCGTAGAGTATCGTATATGTTGTTGCTTTCGTTTTGGTAAATCATTCGTTCGAGTTCAGCATCGCCGATCGGATTGCCGCTCCCATCATCTAATACTTCCCTTGCTTTAGCGAGTCCTTGCGCACCGGCCGCTCGATGCAAAGACAATGCTCCTAGAAGATGTCCAGCAGCCTCGGGATAGCAGCCGATATTGATACATGAAACACCGAGATTGTACCGTGCTCTTACGAAGTTCGGATTCTCTTCTAGTGCGCGTGAGTACGCTGCAATTGCTTCTTCTGATTTGCCAGAGTTTGCAAGCGTTGCACCAAGTCGATTCCATAACAGATGCAGCTGGCCTTCTTGGTTGATGGTGCCTTGCTCGTGGGACGCAAGAGCGGAATTGAAGCAATCAATGGCCTTGTCGAAATCCTCTTGCCCATAAAAGAGAACACCAAGGCCTACTTGAACATCAGGATCCATTAACTCGCCGGAGGGAGATAATTGTGCAGCTTGTATGAACAGATTGGTGACTTTGTCATGAAGAACAATTTGATCCGAGAAACCAATATCGGCTGGAGAAGATAGCTGCTCAGGCGGGCAAACCTGAGGGTATTTCACGCTAAGCCATCGCTCCAATGTTCGATATGCCGTGCTGTCGTAACCCTCGTTTGTATATGAGACTGCTAGACACATTAAGGCGTCTAGATTCTGTGGGTCGAGTTCTAATGCTCGCTCCAGTGCTCGAATTGCTGGGGACTCCTTTTCGTTCTGCGCCTGCGCGTTACCCAATTGAACCCAAGCATCGACGTGATTCGGATCCTGTTGAACAGCCGCTTCGAATGCTAATGCAGCCAGGGACAAGTTACCGTGTGTTCTCATAATTTCCATGCCTTTGTCAAAAGCTGACCGTGAGGGGTCCTGCTCTTGCAGGAAGGGATTGTTCTCCTCAAACATGTAGTTGCCAAGCATCGGTTCTCTTTCGAATGCATTGTGTGTGTTTAGGCCCATGTTCGCATCGAAGTTATCCCACGCAGCGTAATCCTCGCTTGAGAAGAGATTGTCGTCCATGTCTTGTGTCATTTGCCTAGACTCATGTTCAGCTTGTATTCCTCTCCAGGTCCTCTCGAATTCATCAAAATGGTCAGCGTGGGTGGGTACAGACCTGTCCATATCGTTGAGTTCTCTCTCCATTGCCTCCCGAGCCTCCACAGACACGTTATCTTGTTTGTCTAACTCCGCAAACTGCTCCTCCCAGTTACTGTCATCCAACTCAACCATTCTCGTTTTACCTTTTGCGCTATCCATGGCCTGTATTGTGCAGCTCAAAAGTTTGTGATAAAATTCACAAGCGGTGGCAAGCCTGTGTTTAAGATATCCTGCAAGCGCGATCAGTCGACAATTCGGGGAGGGGTCCGCAAATGTCCTTTGGACATTCTTGTGTACAAAACGGAAAATCAAACAGTATTTGTGTTCTTGAAACATGCCAGTTTGGATGTGTGATGCGCAGGTTAGCTGTGTGGTCGAAAGAATGAACGAAGTTCAAATTTGTAGCTTCAAATAATTTACAGCAATTCTCAGCTCACATACCACAGTGACATCTGGTAAAGATGTTAGCACTGCCAGTACTCTCTCCATTGTTCAAGAATCTCGACTTTACAGTCACTGCAGTAAAGACCAGACAACCATGTCGCTGTCTGAATGTGAGGGGTGCGGATCAACCTACCTTCTTGAATACAGACTTCCGATTCATGCCTACATGCAGGTTTAAGCTTGTCAGACTTGAGTTCTTGAATGATTCGAGACTTGATTCATATTTGCAATCCAGCATATTCTACGGAGTACCCCAGAAAAGTTGGACAGCAAAGTGATGCGGCAGACTCATGCATGTGTTAATCCCGGTTAAAACCAGGCGCATAAATTGACCGAGGCTCGTATCGTTTTGTACCGTACAGTTGTGGCGAGTTCACTCAAATACGCCGTCCAACATCATTTAACAACACTGGTGATGCTTTTCTCGAATTAGGTGACATCAGTCTTGTTAGCATACACGGTCTCTGCAATAAGTGCACATACGGTTAAAAGTCTCTTGTGCAACCATAATGTCTTTTCTCGGCGGCGCAGAGTGTTCGACAGCAGGCAACCCACTAACACAATTCACCAAGCACGTACAGAATGACACTTCATTGCAGCGAGACCGTATGGTCGGCA
>Ga0115851_100376_pt1 | contig 19189 bp, 17 predicted proteins | sample InSIn2gowninarea_FD_83865 | JGI IMG/M metagenome (GOLD analysis project Ga0115851, IMG submission 83865)
AAGTGGAGACAGCATGTTACCTAGTCAACAGATCACTTTCATCGGCACTGGAGGGTAAGACTCCACAAGAGGTATGGACTGGTAAGAAACCCTCTCTTTCACATCTGAGGGTATTTGGATGCGATGCATATGTACATGTTCCAAAGGAGAAAAGAACCCATTTGGATAGTAAATCTGAAAAGTGCATCTTTATTGGGTATAAGGATGGTTTAAATGGTTATAAGCTTTGGAACCTAGTAACAATGAAGGTTGTGTACAGCTGAAATGTGGTGTTCAGAGAGGTGAAAGATGTTAAATATGTTATTAAACATAAAGTCCAACCAAAAGAACCTGAGAAGATAGAGTTTGAGCTTAAGGAGGAAGAATCAGACTCTACATCAGAGGAAGAATCAGAAGATGAAGAGCCACAAACTCTAGGTGTGAGAAGATTAGTTCAAGAAAGAAGGCAGCCAAAAAGGTATAGTCCATCTACATTTTTTTCAAATTTTGTTTTATCTGTTACTGATGATGATCCCAGAAATGTGAAGGAAGCAGTAGATTTATAAGATGGCAAACTCTGGAAAGAGGCCATGGTTGATGAAATGGCATCTTTGCACAAAAATGAGGCTTGGGATTTGGTGGAGTTGCCAGCTGAAAAGAAATCCATTGGTAGAAAATGGGTGTTCAAGAAGAACACAAATGCAGAAGGAAAGGTGGAGAAATACAAAGCTCAGTTGGTAGCAAAAGGTTATTCTTAGGTGCCGGGAATTCATTTTGGTGATATTTTTTCTCTTCTTGCCAAGGTAGCTTCTATTATATTACTTTTATATATTGTTGTTGCTTATGATTTTGAGGTAGAACAGATAGATGTGAAGACATCATTTCTTCACGGGGATCTGGAAGAGGAGATATACATGAAGAAACCTGAAGGCTTTGCGGTGAAGGGTAAGAAAGAACTGGTATGCAAGTTAAAGAAGTCTTTGTATGGGTTAAACAGTGAACAAGGATGTGGTATCATAAATTTGATACATTTGTATGGGGACTTGGCTTCACCAGAAACAAAGTTGATCACTGTGTGTATTTTAAATTAATTGGTGACTGTATTATTTATCTGGTCTTGTATGTGGATGATATGTTGCTAGTTGGAAATGACAAAGAAATTATCCAAGATTTGAAGACCCAATTATCCTCCAAATTCAACATGAAAGATATTGGTGTTACAAACTATATTTTGGGCATGGAAATTAAAAGATATCGGGAAAAGAGGAAGCTCTTATTAAACCAGAGGAAGTATGTCGAGACAATACTTTAGAGGTTTGATATGTAGGATAGTAAACTGGTGAAGGTTCATATTCCTATAGGTGTAAAGTTATCTGCTAAACAGTGTCCCAAGACACAAGAAGAGGAAGAGGATATGTCCCATGTTCCATATGAAAGTGCAGTCAGTAGCCTGTTGTATGCAATGGTCTGTACTAGACCAGACATTGCACATGCAGTGGGAGTATTGAGCAGGTTTATGTCAAAACTAGGAAAGGAGCATTGGACAGCAGTGAAGCGAGTTTTCAAGTATTTGCGTGGCACTAGTGATTATGGTTTGCGCTACCAAGGAAGACCAGGATTGGATAGAGTGTTGGTTATTCGTGGCTTTGTTGATGAAGGTTGGGTTGGAGATCTGGATCAGAGAAGATATATAAGTGGGTATGTGTTTAACCTATTTGGAGGTGCATTCAGTTGGATGAGTAAGAAACAATCTGTAGTGGCACTATCAACTACAGAGGCAGAATACATGGCAGCCACTCATGCAAGCAAGGAAGCGGTTTGGTTGTAGAGATTGTGTTCAAGTATGGGGTTAGTACAAGGAGCTATAAGGATAGATTGTGACAGCCAAAGTGTAATTCTCTTGGCAAAGAACTCTGCTTATCATTTAAAGACAAAGCACATTGATGTTCAATATCACTTTGTGAGGGATGTGATAGAAGACAAAAAGGTGTTGCTGGTAAAGGTGGACACTTTGAAGAATACTGCAGATGCATTGACAAAATCTATGAGCTCTGAGAAGTTCTCTTGGTGTAGAGAAACAATGGGTGTTGTAAGGTTGGATAAATGACTAATCTCTCTTTTGGCCCCTTGTGAAAAGAAAACAACAAGTGGGAAAATGTTGGGTTGTGTTATATTCTTTCCACGACTAGCCTACGTAGTTAATCGAGCGGTTAGAGGGGGGGCGGAGCCATCCCTTCGTTGCGCCGATTGCACAATGGGGGGGTCATAGGGGGTTTGAGAGGGGCGGGTAGCCCCCCTCTACGGGGTTCAAGGCAGCGCCCTGGGGAAATTTTTTTTGGCCCCTATATTGGGTTGGGTGGACCTACCTATGGTTTTGTGCTTGGTTTTCGCACATGGTTTTAGACGTGATGGTTTTCAATCCATGGTATTGGATGCTTCAGCATGTATAAATATGTATCATAAGGAACATAATGAAAAATAACGCTGGTAGTCTCGGTTTTGGGATCTAGGGGAAAATCTCTGTGTATATGCGTTTTATGTGTTATGTTCTCACATTGTTTATTTTCTGTGCTTTAGAATTTGTATGAAGGTAATTTCTATACAGGGTTAAAACCTATAATTAAAAAAATGTTGTTTACAAAGCTCTATGGCTCCTGATGCCTACACCAATGTGTTCAGAATGTCCAAATTAGCCAAGAACACCTCTTTCTGAGCTCAATTTGGTCGAAAATTGACTTCTCTAGAGCTCAGTCAGTGTTTTCCTACATTTTTTCCTCTAAATCTGGAACATCTCTAGTTAGTCCTGCTAAATTTGGTGGCAGGCCCGAATTTAGGGGTGCCGCTAAAAACACCACCAATTTTAAACTGTAGTTAATTAACACAAAACTGTGTTTAATTAAAATTAATGTGGGTTTAGCGCTAAGCATAACCGTGACATTCGGTGCTTATGATGGACTGTTCACATGAAATGGTGAAGTCGCATTAACCGTTGCAGTTAGGGTCTGTCGGAATCATCAAAGCCCCTAACCATTAGGCGTTACACCATCGTTCACATGCTAACTATCGCATTGAATGTTGGAGCGGAACCGCCAGGTTAACTAACCATCGGAGTTATGGCCTTGTTCACATGCTAACTATTTGTTGATTGATGGATAACCTTCGGAGCTTGACTACAACCATTTGCGGTTTATAGAGTGGTGTTCACATGGGGGGAGGACTGGCCTACGGGCTGGCCCTCCCATAACCGCTAGATTTCAAACGCATATAACATAAATATAAACTGTGAATACAATGGTTAAGAAACACGGTGTAGAGCAGACGGTTAAGGCTTGAAGTTGGTATGTGGTAGGTCCTGGGTTCGACTTCGACCACCGCCAATAAATTTGTCTCCATTGTAGACCACCAATTCGACTCTTGGGAGGTGCCACGTGGCAGCCTCTGGGCTTGCCACATGGCATGCTTCCATTGGTCCAGAATGCACCAATAAGAACGCATCAAATCACCACTATACAACCCAACCAAATGCTGACACTTGTCCACTCCTGATTCACTGTTGACCAACCCTTGACCATGCCTAGTCACATGCCACATTAGTAGTATGGACTGCTGACTATGCAGTGACTGGGTATTTTTTTAAATTTCACCTGTTTAGCAAAGCAATCAAAACACAACTTTCTATACTTACTCAGTTTTCGACGAAGCGAGTTGTGTTGGGATCATTTTTCCGAGATGGATGCAGTCGTTCAGTTTTGAGCCAATATGAAAACTTTGAATTTTGAGCTAAATATTGAGCACCTGATCATTCCTCCCCACTAGAAGCCTTTTGGACCCCAAAAGATACTATCAATTGTTCAACAAGTGAGGGTACAACTCCCTCACCTTCTCGATCTGCAACCATTTGGCTTGAGAAGGCTTTTGTCCCTTGAGTCCAACTCTAAGGTATTTAACATCCCCTCTCTTTGAGGTCCTAGTTCTCTTATCAAATATGAGATCTTGTTGAAGCTCATCTAGATATTCTAGAGAGAAATCATCTATTGATGGTAGTTGAACATGCTCTCCTTGATCATCAATCAAAGGAGGCTCAAACAATCTCAAATTCTTAACATTAACAACACTGGAGTATATTTGCATATAAGGCGGAAAATCAAGCTTAAATGCATTGCTACCAATCTTTTCCAAAATTTTAAAAGGACCATAATGGATTGGTCTAAGCTTTTTACCTTCCCCTTGAAGTCTCTCTTTGCTACTATATAACCAAACCTCGTCTCCAACTTGAAATTTGTGATCAACTCGGTGTTTGTCATGCCTTGCCTTATAGTTGCTTTGACTTTTCTCAAGTTGTTCCTAACACTGAATGATATATGAACTGAATTTGTTCTATGAACTTCCTTGCCTTATCAATGTCACTTTGACCTTCAATGGTGACATCTTTCACAAAGATAAAGTCTAATGGCGATCTTGGAAAGTACCTATAACATGCCTCAAATGGTGATGTCTTTGTGGAAGAATGATTTGCCCTATTGTATGCATTTTGTATGTAATGCAACTGTTCATCCCACAACTTGGGATGTTTGCTGAAATATCCTCTAAGAAGATGAATAATTGTTCTACTTACCACCTCGGTTTGTCCATCTGTTTGTGGATGAAAGGTTGTGCTCTTCTTCAACTTTGTGTCCATCATGTCCCATAATTTTGACCAAAAATTCCCAACAAATCGAGAATCTCAATCATTTACAATAGAAATAGGAACACCAAAATGAACCCAAATGTTTTGGAAGAAAAGGTGAGTTGTTTTTTCAGCTGTAATTTTCCTTTTACATGGTGTTAGTATGTACATTTTGCTAAACCTGACTACAACTACATACAAGTAATCATGACCTTTCCTTGACAATGGAAGACCTCCTACAAAATCCATTGAGATAATCTTCCACGGACGTGAAGGTACCGAAAGTGGAGTGTATAAACCAAGTTTCCTATTGCTAGGTTTACTTGTAGCACATAAATAACATCCTCTTATGAAACGAGAAACATTATCCAACATGCATGGCCAATAACAATATCTTTGAAGATTCGCTACAGTCTTGCCTACACCAAAGTGTCCAGCAATCAATGAAGTGTGTGCTTCCCTTATGATACTATTTATTTATCCCTGTGGAATACACAACTTGCCCAAGTGATACAACAAACTATTATGTACATGATAATCCAACTCTTCAATTTGGTTTCCTTGACTCAAGCTTGCATATACTTCTTAAAATTCACTATCATTGCATATTGTTCTATGTAACTTAGATGCAAAACAAAATTATGCTTGAGTGTAACAAATGAATTTACAATAGGCCTTGAAATCATATCAAATACCTTATTGTAGATTCCCTTTTTATACCTGATAACCAAATGAAATTGTTATAGAAAACCCATCCATTTGAAATGTCATGACTGCTACAACTTTGATTGTGACTGTAAATACATGTTGCAATAGAACTACTCCCATGGCATAATCACTTGCATCCATTTGAATCTCGAATGGTTGTCTAAGATCTGGAAGTGCTAATACTAGTGCTAAACTTATCTTTTGCTTCAAAGCATCAAATGCTTTCTGTTGTACATCTCCCCAATGGAAGACTTTCTTGACACTTGTCAATGCATTTAATGGAATTGCAATGGAATAAGAATTAGCAACAAACTTTCTCCAATATTGTGCTGCGCCTAAAAAGCTTCTTCCCTCTGTAACTATATTGGGCTTGGGAAAATTCAGAATGACCTCAACCTAAGAGGGGTCTATCTTCAGCTCACCTCCTCCAACAATGCGTCCCAAATACACCAAAGAAATCTTGCGAAATTCACACTTCGGCATCTTTAAAATCCATTGTTCTTTTCTCAAGACATCAAGTACTTTGTTTACATGCATGACATGTTCATCTCTTGACTTGCTGAATATGAGATATCATCTAAGTAAACAATGACAAAATCATCTAGAAATGGTCTCAATACATGTTCATTACCCTCATGAAAGTAGTTGAAGCATTTGTAAGAGTGAAAGGCATAATAAGCCACTCAAACAATCATTGTTTAGTTTTAAATGCATTTTTCCAAATGTTTTCTTCAGGTATCCTAACTTGATGATAACCATTTCATAAATATAACATAGTGAAAAACCTTTCATACCTCAATTGATCAATAAAATCATCAATTCTTGGGACTGGATAACGATTCTTTATCATGATTTTGTTCAGTGCACGGAAATCCACACACATGCGCCAAGTTCCATCATTCTTTGGCACCAAGACAATGGGCGAACCACATGGTGAAGTAGATGGGCATATGATACCTTTGCTCAAGAATTATTGAATTTGTTTTTTGATTTCCAAACTCTCCATAATAGACATGCGATACATGCCAATGTTTGGAAGTGGAACATCATGTTGCCACTGAATCTTATGCTGAATTCCCCTCTTGGGAGGTAGCACCTTTGGTTCCTGAAACATATCGCCATGCTTTCTTACCACATCAAACAAAATCAGATTTCAATTTATCATCACAACCTTCAAAAGATTCATAATCAATATCATTCTTTTTCTTGATCATGAGAAGCATGGAATTTTTACTTGCATTTACTAGTCTCTTCATCTACCCTGCATTAACCAAAAAAATGTTCAGCTTTTTGTGATGGGCTCTCAATATGTACTCCACCCCAATCTTGAGCAATATGTATTTGTTGTCATGGCAATAAAATACTGTTTTTCTATCATACAAATAAGGACTACCCACAATGATTCCTAAGACATCAGATGGAACTACATCTAACTCAACTTCATCAATGAACTTTTCAATAACGGTGAACATGAATAAACACTTCCTTGTAACCTGTAAGTTTCCATTGTTTACTATCCAACCCAATGGATATGGCTTATGATGAGGTACAGTTTCAAGGTTTAGTTTTTTAACCAAGTCTTTTGAAATCAAGTTTGATTGTGACCCACTATCAAATGATGCATCAATATTTGTATGATTTGAAATCACTCTAACATGAAACAACTCTATTCTTGACTCTTCATTTGGAGTGTTGTTTTGACTATGTGATGAACTAGTGCTTACAACAATTTCTTTTCCTTTTGTAACCATGGCTGAAATCTTGATCTCATCACCAGAATCTGAACCAAGGTCATGTTGTGTGGTAGTAGTCATCTTTTGTTTTCCCTTATTGTTTTGTTTCTTAGGCCTTAATTTGGGATGTAATTTCCAGCAGTGGGCTTCATCATGCCCCTCTTTGGAACAATGTTTGCATGTGATTTTCTGCCCTTCTTTCTTCACACTTGCATCTTTCTTTCCCTTCCATTTTCCACCATTTTCTTTCTCCTTACCCTTGAATGGATTCCTCTTACTACCCTCTTTCTGAATGTTCTTTCCTCTAGATTCAAGGTGTGTGGCTTGCACACATACCTCATCTAAATTGTTTGGATTAAACATAAGGATAGTATGTTTCAGATATGAATGTAAACCCCCAATATATTTCAATAGTGTATCTTGGGAATTCAAATTCGCTCCTAACAAGAAATCCATTTTCCTAAACTCATGTATATGATCTTGGACTGTTTGACCTTTAAGATGCCTAAAATTATGTTAACTCATAATGGATTTTTTCATATATGTTAAAGGATAAAACTGTCTTTTAATTGCAAAAATAAATTCAACCCAAGTGATTGATATCTTACCATTGATTCTCATTTCCTCTTGAATATTTTCTTCCCACCAAACTAATGCAGCTCCTTCTAGCCTCAATGAAGCCAACTGGATCTGTATGTCATCTTCTTGAAAGTTCTGAATCCTGCAGTATACCTCTAACTATCGAATCCAACTATCCAACTTTTCTGCATTCACCTCTCCATTGTACATGGGAAGCTTGAATTTTATGTCCAATTTCAATAATGGAGTCTTTCCTTTTAGGGTTTTTGAATGAGTATGGGAAGTTTCAATGGCGGTAGTGGAAGATGACGCTGTGTGAGATGGTGAAGATAATGAGGAAGATGATGAGGATGGTGGAGATGGAGGTGGCTTTCCACCATTCCCTTTGGAATCCTTCTTCTCATCTTTTTTGTCCTCTGAGCTTCCTTCTCCATGTGGAGGTTTAGAACTCTCTCCAACCATTCTAGTGTTCCTCTCTTCATAGAGGACTTTAACCATCTCAGTCAAAGTATAGAAGGCTTTCTTGAATTCTTCCTCTTTTGAAGAGGGACCTTCAGGCTCTCTTTCTATAGACATAATGGTTATGGATTCAGGCTCAGAAATTGGTATTGCTTGTACCTCTTCAATCTCAGTTGAAGCAAAAAATTGAGGAGTTTCAAGTGCAGTTGGAATTGGAACTTTGGGTGGTGGAGATTGTGACCTTGTGGCTCTCCTTCTTCTAGGCATTACCTCAGCAGTTGCAACCAATAGCTTCCATTCTCCTTTCTGCAACTTTAACCTTGTAAGCATCACAATTTTGCAACCATTAAAACCCTAATTACACAAACTCAAGCAATCAAGCAATTCAACCTTGTGCTTCGATACCAACTTGATCTGTTTTTGTATGATTAATTTTGTTGTGCTAATAACAATTACATATTTATAAATATGTGCATGCTTATTGCTTCTTGTGTTGAGGTTTCATTTGTTGTTTGTGCATACAACCAGGTAAATTTCCTTAAGTTTAAACAGTCATTCATGAGAAAAATAGCTTCAGAAACAAATACTAAACAATAACCATGTACAGTGCAGTAAATCATCAAAGAGACATTAACATAGTGTTTTGAAGAAGGAGTTCACCCCTCCTAGGATACATCTCCTTGGTCCAGCTTCGATGGCTTAGGCCTCTGTATTATCTCAATGTGGCAAAAACATGTTGTTTACAAAGCTCTATGGCTCTTGATACCTGCACCAATGTGTTCAAAATGTTCAAATTATCCAAGAACGCCTCTTTCTGAGCTCAATTTGGTCGAAAATTCACTTCTCTAGAGCTCAGTTAGTTTTTTCCCACATTTTCTCCTCTAAATTTGGAACATCTCCAATTAGTCCCGCTAAATTCGGTGGCAAGCCTGGATTTAGGTGCACCGCTAAAAACACCTCCAGTTTTAAATTGCAGTTAATTAACACAAAACTGTGCTTAATTAAAATTAATGCGGGTTTAGCGCTAAGCATAACTGTGACATTCAGCACTTACAATGGATTGTTCACATGAAATGGTGAAGTCGCATTAATCGTTGCAGTTAGGGTCTGTCGGAACCATCTAAGCCCCTAACCATTAGGTGTTACACCATTGTTCACATGCTAACTGTCACATTGAATGTTGGAGTGGAATCGCCAGGTTAACTGACCATCGGAGTTTTGCCCTTGTTCACATGCTAACTGTTTGTTGATTGATGGATAACCTTCGGAGCTTGACTGCAACTGTTTGCGATTTATGTAGTGGTGTTCACATGGGGGGAGGACTGGCCTACGGGTTGGCCCTCCCCTAACCACCAGACTTCAATCGCATATAACATAAATATAAACCGTGAATACAATGGTTAAGAAACACGGTGTAGAGCAGACGGTTAAGGCTTGAAGCTGGTATGCGGTAGGTCATGGGTTTGACACTAACCACCGCCAATACATTTTGCTCCATAGTAGACCACCAATCCAACCCTTGGGAGGTTCCACATGGCGGCCTCCGAGCTTGCCAAGTGGTGTGCTTCCATTAGTCTAGAATGCACCAATAAAAATGCGCCAAATCACCATTGTACAACCCAACCAAATGCTGACACTTGTCCACCTATGGTTCATTGTTGACCAACCATTGACCATGCCTAGTCACATGCCACGTCATCAGTATGGACTGCCCACTATGCAGTGACTGGGATTTTTTTTTTTTAATTTCACTTGTTTAGAAAAGCGATCATAACACAATAATTTTCTCATACAAACTCGGTTTTCAACGAAACGTGTTGTGTTGGAATCGTTTTTCTGAGACAGATGTGGTCGTTCAAGTTTTGATCCAATATAAGAACTTTGAATTTTGAGCTAAATACTAAGCACCTGATTAGTTAATGCCTTCCACATTGAGTATGGTGTTTCCTTGCCGTGGAGACTCGAGACAATGTGATCTTGAACTCCCTCAAGGATAACCTGCCTTGCCTTTGCCACACACTTTCTCCATTCAGCGAAATATTTAGCCTCTGATGTTGGAGGCTTAGGAATGTCTTGATCAATGAATTCCTTGAGGCCATTGTCTTCTAGCACTTCTCCCATCTTATCCTTTCAAGCTATGTAATTTGAGCTTCCTTCTAAGGCATACTCAAGTCTCAAACTGTAGAAATCCATATTTTTTACTTTGAAGTATGAACTGCAAATGCGATTTTCACTTGCACAACAAACTCAAAATCTCCTCTTATATATTGTCTTAAGCTCCGATAACATGTAGATTTTTTTGTAGATTCAACAGCTCATGTGATATACTAAAACACAAGACAAGAATCCACTTTACTCTTCTCAGCAGAAACCAAAAATGATCGATGAAAACAATAAGCAGAAAGAGAAAGAATATCAATCGCACATAACACACTATTTCTCTAGTGAAAACAAGTGCTCAAAACCCCGACTATCTATAGTGAATTAACTAGAATATTTGAGAATAAAATACAATGTTTGTTCACACTAGAATAATTCCTTCACAAGTATAATCTAACTCTCTGCCCCACAAACTAGCCCAAGCCAACACTTAGCCAATTATGATGATTGCCAAGCCCCTACTTCCTTGTGTAATTCCTAAGAGAATTAGCCCATATTTAATTGGGAAATCCTTCCTCCATAACTGCGCAACCTAATCCCACATGCGGGTGGATAATTTGGCGAGTGGCACGACGGCGATGTGGAGGGTGGGCACGTGGCTAATCACCATCAACCAGCCGGCCTCGCATGGGGTATGAGTTAATGACTTAGTACAAAAAATTAATTGATGTATTAATGCAGTTCTTGTCCTCCCTCCAGTTTGATAGTTTAACTGTAATGGCGCTCTGCTTGTTTTTCACTCCTACTCCTCCCTTGCGCTCAAGCTGGTCTAACGAAACTGAAGCTCCTCAGTCTCGAGACAGATCACGACAATTTCTGGCTCGGGATCAAGGCGTTGCTATCCATCAGTGCTTTCATTCTTCTAATAATCAGTTTGGCATCTTCCTCTGTTGCCCCCTCTCAGTCTCCTTCACTGCTGTTTGTTCCGCTCCTCCTGCAAACTTCAATATGCCCAGGGTGCGCTCAAGGATGAGCAGCAGAAGAGGTAGCTCCCGTGGTCATGTCTCCCGCCAGCCTTCCTCCACGACCTCAGACCCTTCGTCTAAAGCTTCGAACTTTGGCTTTGATAGATACCCTGTGAATAGAAGTGGTCAGGGCAGGGGACGAGGGAAACTCATCACAGAAGCATGCTCTCACCACTCCCAATCTCACACGGCTCGCTTTCGCTTCCCCTGCTCTCTGGGCAATTACTCCTTCATTGTGTTAGTCACCGTTGAGCTGTGTGAAGACATTGTTGGTCTGAGGGCTATTGGCCCAGGGGCTCCCTTGGTGCTGAGTAAGGCAGACAAGAACAAATCCTCGCAGATTGAGATTACTCAGCGAAAGGACCAAGGTGGCTGAACAACATAGGAAATGACAATTCATGTTGGTCTATGCGCTCCTGCAGGTGGTGGTTCTTCAAGTAAAGAGGGCCAACCCTCTGAGTTCGAAGACCCTGACCAATTCGGTTGCCACATTGTTGAAGAGCCGCCTCCAACCTCGCATGAAGATTAAACAGGTCTGCACCTTCTGGTTTTGTTCAGTTGCTGTAAGAAGACACCCAATCCCTTCCGGTTCCAAAGTCATTTCTTGTTTTACAATTCTCAGAATCAAGTCTTTTGCAAATTTTGACTTGCGGTTTCCCCTGCATGGGCGGCACTCTCCAGTCTTTTGGTCATTGTCTTGGTCATTGTCTTGGTCACTGTTTTTTGGTCACTGTCTTTCTGGTTAATGTTTTGGGTCAACTAGTTTATGGGTCAGCTTTCGGTCAAAAAAGGGCTGCGCAATACTGAGTTTTTGTTTGGTTCCAAACACTCTGTCCCGGTTTTTAGTTACAGTCTCCAAACACATCAAGTTTGAAAGCAAGTCATTATGCAAGTTTCCTGGTCAGTTTTTCAAGCGATATTTTGTAAGCATGCCTTCTCTTGGGCTAGAACTCTTGAGGCCACAGCCTCTTTGTAATCATATTTTGTATTAATATAGGAGTAGCTAAATTAAAAAAATAAAAAATAAAAAAAAATGTGCAACCTAAACATAGGTCATCAACTGATTGCATGCACCATCTATACAACTCGAAAATTTATACAACTGATAGTACACAGTCCTTGCACTCTAATCTCAACTGGGTCTTCATCTGAATTGACATGCATGAGTTGTCTATGAGTGAATCTCCAGTTAACTGGTGTGGTACTGGGGATGCATTGGTGTGCTACTCCACTACTAGACCTCTACTAGTTCCTCCAATAGTTAGAACTAATTTAACTGAATATAACTCAGTTAGACTACTAGACCTCTACTAGTTCCTCCAATAGTTAGAACTAATTTAACTGAATATAACTCAGTTAGATTGAGTTATCTAATTACAACTCCAAATAACTCAATCCGGGTCCCTAAATTTAGGGATCACTCTACATGATTCTAGATAGACTTCCAACTCGAATTTCCTAAGTCAATTTAACTTAATTAACTATTACAAGTTGCTACGAGAATAAAATTACAATTATATTCCACACTTTAATTCAAGGACAAATTAAATTGGAACTTCTTGTTGCTATTTTTAACAGTCATGTTGCACTGTAGCGACAATTTTGTGCTTCCTTTTGCCGCCATACTTCCTAGGCTTCAAATTTGAATGTAGTATCTAGCAATTATCATCATTGTGCCCTTGTTATTCAGATTGAGCATAATGTTATATGTGAGTCTAATTTGAAATTTGGATGAGCATGCACTACAGGATTTAAGTTGTATTTGAGTCTGGTAGATCCAGTGTGAAATATTTTGAAACATGGTCCATAGAAGAACTGAAGGTTGATTCCTTCAATGAGGAAATAGTTTATTTTTTCCAATGGTGGCCGATAAATTTGATCAGGGAGTAGTAGTTTCCTTCTAGTCTTAGCTGAAGAAATAAGAGGAGGTGGTAGCCTCCAATAGGTAGGAGCTTGCACACTGGTAAGAATCCACGTTAGTACAAAAAATGTAATGAAATATTTTCTTTATAATAAGAAGACAAAGACAACAAGCGTTGATTTTTCCTAGTTGGTTTTTCCACCTAAAAAAATTATAGTGCCCTTATGTGTTGATGATGTGTTGCATTCTTATGGTTTACATAGTTTACTACATAATGTGTTGTTAATGAAATGATAGTTCATATAGCACTGAAAATAAAAACATAAATTAAGTAAATTTTCATATTGTATGAAACACTGATTCACTTTTCCCTCCTCCACCGCCCAATATTTCTACACCCTTCTTTCATCTCATGGATGTCATTGTTGTACAATGAAACTTTTTTTCTTTCTTACATGTAACTAGCCCAAATATTCGAACAATTTCAATAAGTTTTTCAAAAGCAGTCAAAACATAGTATTATAAGAAAGAAAAAAAACAAGAAAAACTATTTAAAACATCAACATCGCAATTTTCCATAAAAGATATATAATTTAAAACAATTTTTTCCATAAAAATTACAAGCTAATGAATAGTGCACATGTGGCCTAATGATTAGTGTACATGTGCACTATGATGCAAGACACCATCTATTAAAAAACATAGAAATAACATTATTTTTTTGTCAACAAAAATGAATGAATATTACTTATTTAACATTGAATGTTATGATGTCAAGTCCCACTAGCGCAACCGGTTGAGGATGGGCCTCATGAGGAAGACAACTCAAGATCGAACCTCACGGAGGCTGTTAGGGGGAGGAGACATGCTGAAATCCAACAAGCTTAGGGCTGGTATGGCCCAAGCTGGGTACGATCCCCGAGTCATTACTTGACAAAAAAAAAAACATTGAAAGTTATGATAATAAGGAATCATACATGTATTGCATCAATTTTGATCCAAAAAAAACATTGAAAGTTATGATAATAAGGAATCATACATGCATTGCATCAATTTTGATCCCAATTGCCTATTGTCGTGTCTTCATAATGAGTAGGCATAAAGAACGCGTGTAGGTGATATTTATAAATGCAAGCAAGTAGAGGAAGTAGTAAATGCAAACAAGTGAAATAAAAAAAGTAGAGTAGGAAGTGAGAAGATCTTCAAGTGGAGCCATGGAGAATTGGTAGATACCATTTGTAAATCCAAAGATCAAGATATATGAAATTGATTCAAATTAAAGTTGAGTCCACTTGGAATTGTTTCTCCTCTATGAGTAGCAAAAAGAATCACCACAACTAAAGATTTTGATCTTCCATATCCACTACTAAAATATAATTTGATTATACATAAATGCATGAACTCCATAACAATAAAATTTCATGGTATAAAAATGATAATATTGTTTTTTTTACTATTATGATATAAAAAAATAGTTAATATTCATTTTCTTTAATTATTATAATACATAGAAAAATAATTACAAAAATACACTCTAACAAATAAAATATATATTATGAAAAATGAAAAATGTTAATACTTTTAATTGAAAATTTCAAACATCAATTTTTATTTTAAATATTAATTTTAATTTTAATTTCGATTTGCATGAAAAACAATTTTAGCCCTTTTACGATAGGCTAGAAAACCATCACAAGGATTTAAGTTAGACTCCGAAGTTGGAAACCTTGAGAAGATGCCAAAAGCATACAACCGGCCAAAAAAAGAAAAAGGAACCGACTCTAATTCTACTGGATGATCTCAGTCAATCTAGTAGTTGTACGGATTATTGACGTCAACCAAACCGAAAGCAAGTCCATCTATGCACGAACTTCAACAAAGTATATTCAAGATTCCAACGCCCCCATGTTATGGACTTCGACTGACACGGAAAGATGTTAAGCGGTACCTATATTATAATGTTTAAAATAAAAATTCACAACGCTTTTAGGACGGCCAAAAGTGCAGTGTGAATTCCCGCAAAATTCACCACTATTTTAAGACAGACCAAAAGTACAAAATTTTCCGAAGTTTTCTTTTTGTTATTGAGATATATATAAGTGGATTTGTAGATTAATATAGGAGTTTTTTGTTTTTTTTTTTATACTTATTTTTTGGGTAATTTATTAAAATATATATATGGTAAAATCATAAAAATGAGTTATGTAATTTACAAGTTTTAAAAGAATATCAAGGTACTGAATTTATTTATGTATTTAAAAATATTTTATAAATAACAAAAAATAATTTAATTCTTGAAAAAAAAATATTAAAATTATTGAATAATTTTTATCTCATTAACAATAATTCAATTTAAATTACTTAATATAGTTTAGGTTGATTTTTTCTTTTCTTTTTTATTATTATTTTTTAAATCTGTTATGATTTAAGAAGGTTCATTACTTTATGTAATTCAATCACCAAAAAAACCCTGAATTTACTCTTTTTCCCATACATATATATATATTTACTTTACTTTTTTGTTTATATATTTCCGGTAGAAAATTGTCACTTATTTTTTGAGCTTAATATATATTATTTTTTATTTTATTTTTTAGCCAATTAAATAAATAAATAACTAATTAAATTATTTTTGAACTTAATATATATTATTCGGTTTTTTAGTTAATTAAAAAAAATAATTATTTTAATAATTTATTTTAATATATATATATTATAGAAATTTAAATAATTTCACAATATAACTATATTTTGTGATTATTTTTTCCAATTTGAAATTTAATAATATAGATAATCATTACTTAAATAAAACTTTTGGGAAAAAATTGTAATCAAAATATCTTCCATCAAATTAAATAATTTTTTATCAAAATAACTTTCTTAAAAAAATCTCGTTAAATAAATAAAATTTATTTAATTATTAATTTACATAGAAGATGAAAACCACTTCCTCTTAGAGTGCCCCGTGTACAACTTCATTAGATCTCAGTTACAAAATATAAAATTTATTTAATTATTAATTTACATAGAAGATGAAAAACACTTCCTCTTAGAGTGCCCCGTGTACAACCTCATTAGATCTCAGTTTCACAATCTTTGTTTCACAATCTTTGTTACAATACTGACCTTCTTAGCCTTTTACAATGTCAAAATTATAGTGAGCTCGGGAGGCTTCTCTCCAAGCTTTTTGAGCATAGGAATAAAATCTTAAATCAAAATAAATAATTTGTTTCTTTAGAATGTTTGGTGTCAGTGGACGTTAACCACTATCATCATTATAAAATATTCAAATAAATTAAATCATAATTAATTAGTCAATTCGCTCACAAATACCAATAGCATAAGAAAGTTAACCACTATCATCATTATAAAATATTCAAATAAATTAAATCATAATTAATTAGTCAATTCGCTCACAAATACCAATAGCATAAGAAAATTACCACAGGACGTCATAAGAAAATTGCCACAGAACGTTATAAGTTAGGGCTTATGTTCACATTATAATTTTCACGTATTCACATTATTGATGTGAAACCGAGCTGAGTAAAAACCTGCTCTCCAAACTTTTTGAGCATAAGAATAAAATCTTAAATCAAAATAAATAATTTGTTTCTTTAGAATGTTTGGTGTCAGTTAACGTTAACCACTATCATCATTATAAAATATTCAAATAAATTAAATCATAATTAATTAGTCAATTCGCTCACAAATACCAATAGCATAAGAAAATTGCCACATGACGTTATAAGTTAGGGCTTATGTTCACATTATAATTTTCACGTATTCACATTATTGATGTGAAACCGAGCTCCGAGTAAAAACCTGCCAGAAACACTGGAGGTTGGACTGCTCATTATCCTGCCTTTCTATGTCACTTTTGCTCAAACGTGGTATTCTGACTCACTGTGAATTATTTCAGCGAAGCTCTACGTGTTGACCCCACACTCTGAAGCACAAACAGGGTTTCAATCACTTGCCCAGATTGACCTATCAAAATTTTGAAAGAACATTCACATAAAACAAATTAATCGTCACACGCTCCCGTTCCCATTACTGAATCGAAAATGGGGCACATTGCCTTCATTGCGTGCTTCCCAAGTTGTTTTTGGGTCAATCGAGCCTTATTTAATTTTACAAATAGAGTGGCTTCAGCACATGTTTGTATGACGACTACTCTTCTGGTGCTTCGTTAGAATTCAGGTGAAGACAAACTGCGAATCAAGATAATGGAGTATAAACAAGTTCAATATTATTCTGTGCTGATGGCAGGGCCTGTCAGTAGCTCTGGCAGACTCCCAAGACGGGGTAACATAAAAAAGCAGATATTTGCCTCTGTAGCTGCATCAATTCTGGCATCGCCCAAGGCCCTTAAAAGGACGGGAAAGGCGCTGGCCAAAATCATTCGTGCTTCCTGCAATACCTGCTGCCCTCAAAAGATCTATCCCACTACCTCAGGGCTGGATTTAGTACGGGAAGGATGATGCTGTGAATTACAGCCAACATTTCAAAGGGGTTTTGTAATATACAGAGGTCAGATTTCTTGGGGAGGGTGTTGTTGTAAATGTGCACAGTGCATATTTTTTGGGACGGGTTATAACTGTACAGAGATCATATTTTTTTTTTTTCCTTTGCATACAGCTCTTTACTCTCAGAGTGGGCGCAAGGCACTCGCAGGGCCATCATGGATTTTAGTGGTAGTTGTAAGTTAATGTCATTAGAGTTCATTAATCTCTTCTGCGGCCAGGGACTCGCCTGTTAATTTTCCGGCGTTTGCTTGGATCTTTATGATTACTGTTATGTAATGCATTGTATTTAGATGATATTTCTCCTCCAGGAATGCCTCGGAGGTGAGAAGTACCCTGATTTTTTGCTGCGGTACAATCAGTGCTTGATTTTTATGATAAAAACCAAAAAAAAATAGAAAAAGGAAAAAAACACAGGGTTACCATTGGTAATCCAAAATTCTATATATGTGACCGATGGTTATTTTCTATTTCAATCGCCACAGGTTTTGAGTTTTACATGTTTTATTTATTTTTAATGTTAATTAAAATACAAATTAATGTATACACAGGCATGCTTCTCTTTCTGGTTCGGAATCCCACATCATTTGATACAAACCCTTTGGCTTCATCATCATTTCAAGGTATAAAAATCCCCCAAAATTCTGGAAAACATTCTTACCAGGAGTTGCCCTCTCAAACTGCCAAAGAAACATGATTAATCTTCATGTTAGATATTGGTGACTGGGATTGACTTTGACTTCACTTAAATCTCGTCTCTGACTTGCGCTGGGAAACAATTTTTTGAAAATGCACAAAGTCACTAATGCTATGATGATTAATAACACTTCCAGTATCTGCTGCAATTCCTTACATATACTTCAGTTGATCATTCAATTGAGCTTGGTCTTGTGGATATGGTTGACAAGTTCCAGAAAATCATTCCCGCAGCTTCGGAAATTTCTCGTTTCAGGGTCACCAACGTTCCAATCCCTTTACTTCCGCCAGTGGAAACGAAACCTTGATTCTTAACCATACTGACAAGGGCGTCAAATTTTTCTTCCTATACAGTAATACTAATTTTTAATCAGTAAGGGAGAAAAATTATCTAATGGTTTTAACAGATTTTAGAAATCAGGACACTGCCCAGAATGAATTCAATTTTCATGTCCTATAGGATAACTGTACACAAAATGGTGTGTTTTCTTGAAAAAAATGCTGTGGCGTTTATATGTGGCCATTAAAAGCTGTTACAACCAACAATATCTGAGCCAAAAACCCGTTAAAAAAGTAACAGAAACTCTGCATGAACAGTGAAAAGTACTAGCAAAATAAATCAATCACAGCATAAATTAATTACAGGATTATAAGTGGAGAAAACCCTTAAGTGGTTAAAAACTCTTGGACTACATTAATGGAGAGAAGAATGATTTACAGAGTTTGGTTAAAGAGAAACAGTCTTCTTGCACCTTAATGCCGGTGCAAAGGGCTAAGAAGGTCAGTATTGTAACAAAGATTGTGAAACAAAGATTGTGAAACTGAGATCTAATGAGGTTGTACACGGGGCACTCTAA
>Ga0115851_100377_pt1 | contig 19185 bp, 17 predicted proteins | sample InSIn2gowninarea_FD_83865 | JGI IMG/M metagenome (GOLD analysis project Ga0115851, IMG submission 83865)
TAGCCATGGTGTGATGGGTTCTCTTTTATTTAGTTAAGCTAGATTTTTAGATGGTTTCGAAAATGAGTGAGGTGGCATTTGAAAGAAATAACACATGGCCTAGGAATCCCTGCATTAGACTGGGATTGTTTTAATGTCAGACTTTGTGTGCCTCAGTGGGCCTAGGAATCCTCGACTTGTGAATGGTGGGATATATGGTAAAGCCTATAGGTGTGTGCCCTCTATCAGGCCTAGGAATCCTTGACCTGTGAATGGTGGGATATACAATAAATCCTGGAGGGTGGAGCCTTTATTAGGCCTAGGAATCCTTGACCGTTGTATGGTGGGATATATGTAAAGCCTACAGACTAGGAGACAGGAAAATTCTTCACGGTGTAGGTGGAAAAATCCTGTGGCATCCATGCTTGTTTAGTGCCCAGTGATCCGGTGGGGATTGTGGTAAAGCGTGAGGAAACCTAGTTTTGTTTGGTTTTGAGTCCCACATTCATGCTTGAAATATGGCACGGGGATGATTGGATGAACAAAAGATTTGGTTCAGCCAATATATGGTCAAGTGGTTCATAAAAGTCCCAAACCTGGTTGGCTTTTTCATTCATTAATAATAGTTTCTTCCCCTTGGTATTTCATGTGTAAATGTATTGGCTTATATGTGGGTTTTATGGTTTTTATATCCTTTCTATTTTTGCTGATTATATGTTGGTTATGAGTATGTTTTATTGATGTATGGCTTCCATCATGTTTTGATTAGTGATTAAAATTACAATGCATATGTGACCTAATAAATATAATGCAACTATTGTGATATGGCAACAATGCTTCTTTAAAAATCTTAGATAAGTATGAAACCCATATGCTCAAATATGTTGTTATGACCTGTAGATTACAGATTTGTGACATGTTTGACAAAATGTCTATCATGGCTAGCAGGGGTCAATTCAAGTCATTAATCAAGTGTTTACATTTGTACCTTTTTCCAGTGTCATTTACCATTTCTGAAAGTTTCTTAAAGTTCTGGGAAGTGGTCTGAGTTATGGCCCTAAAAAAAGTGGCACAAAATCGGGGGTCGTTGGTTCAGAGCTAGCTAAAAAATTTGACATTTGTTGGCATATCTTTGTTGTGGCGGTGACTGGAAAGCCTTAGTCGTATGCATGGCTTATCATGGGAGCAGCTGGGGTCCAGATCAATGAAATTTCATGTTACCTCAGGGGTTGGTCACCTAGAAGGATTAGTTGGCTCCTGAAGGTTTTGTAGAATGTGTGGAAGATTAGATTTGTCTAGTTTTGTTGGTTGTACTTCCTTAACCATAATTAGGGAGTTGAATCACATCATAGTAGCTTCTCATCACATGTTTACCCTAGTAAACCAGTTAACTTGGGTAGATATGAGAGAAGAGTGTTACAATTCCATATGTTTCAAAACTTTAGTCTTTATGATTTTGCAATTTATTAAACTAACCAAACCAAACTGTTTAAAAAATACATTAAAATTTAATTTATTCTAAAATTTAAATTTTAAATCATGAAATTATCAAATTTCATATATATAATTTTAAAATAGATTAAATTCACAAAAATTATATACAATTTAAAAAAATAAGGATTAAATTTGATGAATAACTTGAATCTTATACATCATATTACTAAGGATTAAATCTGCAGAAACCATACCAATTTTCAAGGCGGAATAAAAGTAAAATCAAACAAAATTTGAGGTGTTTATTATCAAATTATCATACATTTCAATCCATTAGCTTTAGAGTTTTACCCTATTAAACCGATCTAAATGCATAGAAAATCAATAAGACTTCCAAATTAACCAAAACTTTAAATGATATAGGCACCAAATTCTAATATCGTTTGAACAAAAACCGGTCCATGGAGAGTCTGCTCCATGGACCTTCAAAAGACGTGCCTATTTTAATACTCCACTCAACCTAGTAATAATTGTGATTGGTGGGTGCAATGCCCACTTCTCCATTGGCCATGTCTCTTAGTATTTATCCCTCTAATTCCCTTCAACCTAAAAGTCCAGTCTAGGCCCTGTCTCTTAAATTTTAGCATGCACTCCCATACTCTAGTCAACCGAGTAGTAATTGTGGTATTTTTGTGCAGTGTGCACTTCTCTATTGGCCACGCCTCTAACTCTCCATCTGTCTGATTGAATGCAACCTAAAAGTCCAGTGTAGGCTCTGTCTCTCTAATTTTAGCGTGCAGGCTCCACATTACATGTTGGTGGAAAATTAAATGAAATGTGGAGAAAATATGGTCATCACTATCGGTGTAATGATTGATTCATCCCATCGTTATTGCTATAAAAATGCATTCACTGCAACCTGATAGTAGAGGCTTCTTATTCTTCTGATGGCACTCTGTGCTCTACTCATCATAAAAGATGAGAAGGAGAAGGTTGGATGATTAAGATGAAGATGAATAGAATGATGCTTCTGTGTTGGGACTGATCGTAGCAACAACTTCTACTTGTCATGTAAACGCAAGTAGAAACCTAAAGAATGGAGTACATGACCATCCATATAAGCCTGAGAACTTTATTGGAAGTGGAGAAGGATTAGGAGGAGGTGGGGGACTCGGTGGTGGTGGAGGCTTGGGAGGAGGAGCTGGAGGTGGCTTGGGCGGTGGTGCTGGAGGAGGCTTAGGTGGTGGCACTGGAGGTGGTTTTGGTCGAGCTGGTGGAGGGTTCAGTGGTGGTGCAGATGGAGGTGGCGGAGTTGGTGGTGGTGCGGGAGGGGGCATAGGCAGTGGATTTGGAGGAGGGGCAGGAGCTGGTGGCGGAGCTGGCCGTGGACTTGGTGGAGGCGTTGATGGCGGAGGAGGGACAGGGGGCGGTGTATGATGCGTTTAAGATGTTTTTGTTAGCACAATTTTGTTTTCTTTTAGGTAAATATTTTTATCTATGTAGCGTCATTTCTTTTGGCTGGTGGTTGTGTGTATTGCGCAGGACAAAAGAATGATTATGTCCACAAAGATTTTTATACATGTAACATCTCTCTTTGTTTGGTTTCAATCAGATATTTTTATCCATGTAACATCTCTCTTTGTTTGGTTTCAATGAAATGATCATATATGCTATTCTTCCTCCCTGATATAATATTATTTTCTATATACTTTACCCTCAATTCCTCAAATGCTTCCTACCCTTAGAAATTAGCACTGTCACCTTTTACTCTCTGCTTGTCTTCCTCCTGTCCATGAGATTCATCTTTGCTACCAAATCTCCCCCAAAGCCTACTTGCGAGACTATCTGAGTTTTCACTTCATGCGAATGCTATCTGGTCCTCACCAAACTTATCATGCTCTCCCCTTTACCGTCTAACCTTTCAGCATGATTTTTCCTCCCCTCACCCCCTTTTCCTTGGGGTGTTTTTAGTTAGGGGAGGTAGTGAGGGTTTTCTTTCTTTATCGACAACTGCCTCTTTCCAACTTCTTAATGAGAAGTTACAAAATTTGATATTACTCAATCATTTTCTAAATTCAGAATTAATGATATTATTAATCCAAACAGAAAATAACAGTATTATCTAGTTTGTCTTTTTACGATGGTAAATAAAATATTTACAACTTTTTCAGGGACATTACATCTTCCCTCCTGAAATCAAACATCGTCCCGATGTTTCCTAACCTTAAACAGCTTTGGATAAGCTTCTTTCATGAGCTGTTCATCTTCCCAGGTGGCCTCATCGGCCCAAAGTGCTGCCATTGCACTTTGACTTGGGCGATGGCTCATTTTCGCAACATTACTTCTCTTCGCTCGAGTATACTCAGTGGCTCGACCATGAATTCTCCTTCTGGTTCGACCTGAAACAAAAGAGTTAAAGTCAGTTTTGCCTTTAACATCTCAATTAACTGGCCTACTTAAAATTCTTCTTTACCTGTACATACTGCCAACTGACTATGTGCTTTGGATCATAAACGTATTTTTTTAATACTGACACATGAAAGACATTGTGGACCCAGATATGGCTTGCTAGGGCGAGCTGGTAAGCCACTGGCCCAACTCTTGCCAAGAGCTGAAATGGTCCACAAAACTGAGATGCCAGCTTGGTGCACCCACTCCATTGTAACGTACTCCTTTTTGCCTGAATACTTACATACACATGATCCCCTACTTGATACTCTTTGAAATTCCTCTTCTTATCGGGGAAACTTTTTTTCCTTATCTTGGGCTGCCTTCAAATTGGATCGTACCCTCTTGACCATTTCCTCCATCTCTTTTAACATTTCGGGCCTCAACATTAATTTGTCCTCTGGTCCCCCCCAACTGGAAGGTATGCGGCATTTCCATCCGTACAAAACTTCAAATGGACTCATTTGCAAGGAAGTATGATAACCATTGTTATACGCAAATTCAACCAAATGAAAATAGTCCTCCCACCTAGATGGTTGCTGCATTACATATGCCCTCAAAATATCTCCTACCACTTGATTTACTTGTTCAGTTTGTCCGTCTGTTTGGGGATGATAGGCAGTACTAAAGTTTAACTGAGTCCCTAACCTCTCAAACAGAGTTTTCCAAAAGACTACGATGAATTTCACATCACAGTAAGAAATTATAGTTTTTGGTAACCCATGCAATCTGAAAATATTTTGCATAAAAATATGGGCAATCTGGACTGCCTTGTAAGTGGATTGCATTGGTATAAAATGATTTCATTTGCTTAATTTTCCTCCACCACCATGATGGAATAGTTGTTTCTTTTTTACTTGGATAATCTTGTTATGAAATCCATAGAAATGGTTTCCCATTTCCACTCCGGAATTGACAGTGGATGCAACAACCCAGTAGGGTGCTAGTGTTCTGCCTTAACTTGTTGGAATCCTAGGCAACGTGCCAACTATTCTTCTACATATTTTTTCATGCCCGACTAGTAATACTCCTTCCGGAGTGCAGTAATCAACTTTTGATACCCCGAGTGTCCAACATAAGGACTTCTATCAAATTCATCTAAAATCAAGCGTTTAATGTCATTTTGATTGGGCACATACAACCTTTTTTCATAATTCAGCATGCCAGCAGCATCCATAGTGTAACCTTGCTGATTTTATTTACTGGTTGGATTTTGAACTTGTTGTCCTATTTGCTGATGTTTTGAATCTTGTTCTGTTGTCTTTTTAATCAGTTCATCGAAGGTTATACGCCTCTTGTTGCAAGAAATTTCATAGAGACAGTACACCTTCCGACTTAAAGCATTCGCTACTCCTTTCCCTTTCAAATACTTAATATTGAAGTAAAAACCACTTAGGAAATATACCCACCGTTCTTGCCTAACATTTAACGTAGGTTGACTTAAATAACTAGTCAAGCTGTGATGGTCCGTCATTAAAATAAACTTTTTACCCATCAAGTAGTGGTGCCACATTGTTAAGGCACGAATAATAGCTGCCAACTCCAGATCATAAGCAGAATATTTCTTCTCATGTTCCTTTAATTTTCTGGATTCATATGCGATTACCTTACCTTCTTGCATCAGAACCCCTCCTACCCCTTCCTTACTCGCATCTGTGCACACCAAGTAATCCTTACCTGGATCTTCTATACTTAATATAGGTGTTGTGTTGAGTAGATGCTTGAGCTATTGAGATTTTTTTTGGCATTTAGCGGTCCATTTAAAAGTTTTCCATTTCTTTTGTAAGGAGGTGATAGGATAGGCCACCTTAGAGAATCCTTCAATGAACCATTTGTAATAACCTGCTAATCCCATAAAATATCTTATATCCGCTACGTCCTTCGACATCGCCCATTCCATTATGGTCTTTATCTTCTTGGGGTCCATCGCAATTCCATCCTTAGTAATAATATGTCCTAAGTACTGAATCTATTCCTTAAAGAAGTCACACCTGTTGTACTTAGCATATAATTGATGGTTTCAGAGGGTTTGCATCACCAGTCTGAGGTGTTCCTTATGCTCCTCAATATTCTAGGAATATATCAGTATATCATCAATAAATATTAATACAAATTTATCTAAATACTGATGAAATATGTTGTTCATCAACCACATAGAGGTCGTAGGAGCATTGGTTAACCCAAAGGGTAATACCACAAACTCATAGTGTCCATAGCAGGTCCTAAAAGCGGTCTTGGCTATATCCTCCTCTCTAATCCTGATATGATGATATCCTGATTGTAAGTCAGTTTTTGAAAATACGGTTGCCCCTTTTACTTGGTCAAATAGTTCATCAATCCGGGGTAATGGGTACTTGTTCTTAATTGTTAACTTATTCAATTGTCAGTAATCCATGCACATTCGAAGAGTTCCATCCTTCTTTTTTATAAACAGCACGGGGGCTCCCCAAGGCAACACACTAGGGTGGATGTAATTTTTGTCCAACAATTCCTGCAATTGCATTTTCAGCTCTGTGAGTTCTAGTGTGCTCATACGATAAGGGGCTTGGGACACCGGAGCTACCGCTAGTATAAATTCAATAGTAAAATCTATGTCCCTTTTGGGTGGTAGTCTTGGTATCTCCTCCTGGAATACATTTGAAAATTCTTGCACAACTGGAATATTCTCCAAGGTGGCTGTCTTTTCTTTTGAGTTGGCATAACCAACCTGAATAACATAGATCTAACAACCCTTCCTGATACACTTTGCTAGTTGAGAGGTGGTTATCAGTCGAACCTGTACGGGCCTCGAGATGCCTTGCATCTCCCGCCCTTCTTCCGGATCATTCTTGTAGTAGATAGTTTTTGTTTTACAGATTATAATGGACCAATTTTTTTCCAGCCAATCCATGCCTATCAACACGCCATATGATCCAAGGGGGATGTTTAGATCTGCCATTAAAGTCTAACCTGCTCTTTCCAGAGGGCAATTATTAACCTTGGCCAACTCTCGTCTCTTTGCCCTTGTTTCCAGCTATACTAGCCAAGGGTTTTTAAACTTGACAAACTGTCATTTACACTATTCCACAACCTTAGGACTAACATAACTTAATGTAGCTCTAGGATCAATTAAAATAGACACAGTATGATTAAAACTCTTACCTTCAAATTCCACCATAGTTGGCTGGTAATCTGCTTGATGGTATTCGAGAGCAACATTAATTTTCGGAATGCTCCGAGCTACATCACCCACAATTGATGTTTTGTGAATTTGTGAAACCTTATCAGTGCCTTTTCGATGAGGATAGTTTTTGACGTAATGGGGTCCCCCACGCCCCCAGCATTGTACTGGGGGCCTTGTTGTTCCCTCTTTATCGAGTCTACCAGTTTGCTCGTTGATTCTCGATTCAGATGGTGGCTTAATTCTGAACTAGTTTTTCGGTAGATTTTTGTTGTTTTTCCCCTTGGAAAACCCTTTGCCAGCACTACCCCGATTTCCCTTATCACCCATTGCAATCTTACTACCTTTCTTGTCTGCCCACTTCCTGCCCAAAATTTCACCCTTCTGTTTGCTGTGCTGATAGCATATCCTGGCCTTTCGTATAACCTTGTCCATTTTTTTGGGTTATCAAACTCAATTCTCTCCCTCATCGCCATGGGTAAACTGATGATGAACCGTTGTACCTTAACCTTTTCCTCGCATATGTAGGGTACATATCGTAGCAAGGATGTAAATCAGGTGATGAACTCATCCATGGTTTGTTGTCCAAACCGCAGGTTGTGAAATTCATTTGCTTTCTCATCGCAAAATCATTCTGTCAAATATCTCTCCTTGAAATATTTCTGGAGCTTCTCCCAAGTTATACTTTGCTCGCTCACCCCTCGTACAATCTTGACCTCCTCCAACCACAAAGTGGCCTTCCCTTGCAGTTGGAAGATAGTCAACAAGGGTTTTAGATTATGATCATACTCATATAACTGGAAGTATTTGTTCATGTTAATAAGCTAGGCTTTGGCTGCTTCTTCCAACTTTCCATCGAAATGTGGCAGTTTTATCTTCCGCAACGCCCCTTGCAATTCTATCTGCTGCCTTTTTGATGTTCGGTTCCCAGAGGTATTATCTGGCTTCTCTTCTCGATTCTCTTCCCCACCCCCATTCCTTCATGCTCCATATGATAATCCTGTTCTTCAAACATTCGTTCCTGTTTAGGGCTGGGAATGTTCTAGTGTTGATTCTGCTTAACAGACAGGCTTTCTGTAATTTTTTCTTGTTCCAGGGTTAATCTTGCATTGTCCTTCCGTAGGCGGGCCATCTCACTCTTTAATTCCTAAATTGTTTCCAAAATTGCAATATTTGTGTTGCGTGCTTCCTCTCCTAATTGCACCCATATTTTAGGGTTATTTTCCAGGAATGTTGTAGGCCCTAGGCTAGCCATATTCTTGTGTGGCACCCTATCTGTTCTTCTTATAGACTGTTGTTTTTATGTTCCTCTGTACTTAGCAAATTAACAAATCAACAACAGTTAAAATTTCAAAAGAAAACAATAACTAATTTACAGTGAATTTGCCAGATGTCACAGTTTTGTAACCTTGGCTCTAATACCACATGTCATATCTCCATTTCATAATAGTTAAAAATGTCAATACAATTTTTTTTTTATGAGTTGAACGTTCCATTATCCGACTATGACAACATATCCTTTTTTACCTTATCCTAATACTAATTTTACATGAAATTTTGATTATATAATACGAATCAAAGAAATTATGGTTGTATTGCTAAGTTGGCGTTAATGCACTCTGTCAGTCCACTGACAGTCTCATTAAGCTATCGCTCTCGCCAAAATGGGACACCTTAGCTTGTGCATCGAGCTTATCACCCACTGGTCCTTTGGAAATTAATTCTTCTGCTATGTCGATTTAATTGGAATTGTAACCGAGTCAGATTTCCTCGGGATTCTTCATTGCATTGATGGTGGTAGTCATGGGTTTACAATCGTATGGTTGGAGGCGTTTCAAATGGCTTTTCAGACTCTCTTGTAGGGTTATGTGATTCATTTTCTCCCTCTTACCATTGTGCTCTGCTTAGTTCTCTTGCTCCACTTGTGGGTTGCACATCGTGAATCCTTTGAGCATGGTGCAGATGACATGTCACAGAGGTGGCTGAGGGGTTTCTCTCCCATGGGGTTTGTGATACCCTACTAGTTTCCAGGTGAAACAAGGTTACCCTTTAGTTTTACTCTTTGTTTCTCAATTGTTTCTGTCCAGTTTTCTATCACATTTTAACTCGCAACCCTTTGCAGGTTTGGAAATGGTGATTCTATGGGACACTAGCTATTGTGAAGATGCGGCAGATTCCTTATCTGGATTGGGCACTCGAAAGTTTCCTGGTAATCCCTTTGGCATCCTTTGATGTCTTTGTCTGTGAAGAGAAGGGTTCTCATGTTCAAGTTGTAGTTTTGGTTTAATCATACCAAGAACGAGTTCCGACTTCAGTCCTGGAGCTGTATAGGATTCCCTTGTTGGGCTATTCGCCAACTTTCTTATTGCCTGGTGGAGGGTTTTCCTCTTTGATGAAGTTGTAAACATTATTAATTCAGACAGTCTAGAGTGAACAAAGGCTATGGCCCTGTATCAGCTAACTTAGATCTTGACCTGTTCGTTTGTAAAGGTCAGGATTCTCTTAAGTTATTATAATGTCGAAATCGCTGCAGTTTTCATTTTCTTGTAATATGACTGCATAATCATTTTATCCTCATGATAAGAAACTACATGTGCCGTTACAGTTATGTTAATGTTACAACTATTTTCCTTATGTCTAAATAGTCTTCATGGAAATTGTTTTCCTTTGAGTGCTTGAATGCTATTCCTAATTGTGATAACGATACTTCTATTTTCCAGTTGTCTGTACTATTCTTCATGGAAAAAGATGATTATGTATGCGTTGATCATTATTTTAAATATTCATGTCAATTTCCATTGTGGCACTTCTGAGCTTAAATGTGGGTCGGTTGGATTATTTAATCGCTTTCAGAAGAAATGATTAATTTAACAGGTCTTTTCCACCATGGCCATGATTTTGGAAACCACCAAAATCTAGGCGCAAGCGCAGTACTGTCATCTGTTTTTGTTTTAATTAGGGTTTTCATTTTTTGTAAAAGGGTTTTACCATATTATAATTCATAGTAATTTCAATTTCCTATTTTCCTTTTCTTTTTCTGGTTCGAGCAAGCTGAACGCTTCACACATTTGAATGTGCCCCTCTTTGCTTGTAGCACTAGCTACTTAGGTACTTTCCCCTGTACTAAGTAACTAGGTTTTGGGTGCACACAGGACCCCAAATTTGCATGGATTCCTAAATTAATAAGTTCTCATTTACACATGCTATTCTTAAGTTAAAAAAAGAGGTTCTCAGTCACACAGAATATGCTCAAGTTAAATTAATAAGTTCTCTCTTACACAGAATATTCTTAAGTTAATTTATACATGCTCTATAATACATGGGACTCTTAAGTTAAGTTTACATATGTAACTATTTTGCACATAACTCCTTATGGTTTTCTCTTGTTTGGAACTTACCTCCACACTATTCTGTTATCAATGTTTAACTGTCTGCGCAAACACTGATATTTTAGTTAGTGTCAACTGGACCCAGCAAGCCTATTCGGCCCAGTTAGTCCTCCTCTACAGAGGTTTAATTTACAGTAATAAGGTTAATCTGTGTTGTCCAGATTATTTTTATCATGTTCCAATAGTTATGTCTTTCTATATAAAGGTATCCATTTTCATAAAAATATCAACCCTCATAAACCCTACTAACAAAGAAATTCCAGTTAATTTATAGGTTGGGATCCCGTTCCCTCTATAGCATTCTCAGTTAAAAAAACACAGTAGTATTTGTACAGTGAAGTTGTTGTAAGTTCCGCTTACCTATATTTCCTATGCAGTGGATTCCTAGAGCACTATCACCTTTTACTCTCTGCTTGTCTTCCTCCCGTCCATGAGATTCATCTTCGCGACCAAATCTCCCCCCAAGCTTGCGAGACTACATTCTTCCGCAAGTTCGCACTTCGTGCCAATGCTATCTGGTCCTCACCAGACTTAGCATGCTCTCCCTTTTACCATATGACCTTTCAGCATGGTTTTTCCTCCCCTCACCCCCTTTTCCTTGGGGTGTTTTTAGTTAGGGGAGGTAATTAGGGTTTTCTTTTTTTATCGGCAACTGCCTCTTTCCAACTTCTTAACGAGAAGTTACAAAATCTGATATTACTTAATCATTTCCTAAATTCAGAATTAACGATATTATTAATCCAAACAGAAAATAACAATATTATCCAGTTTGTTTTCTTACAGTGGTAAATAAAATATTTACAACTTTTCCAGAAACATTACACTTACTAGTATGAGTGACTTGCCTTCATCCTTTCACAAGTATTTCTACTAATTCATTAAAAATTTCATATTTTTTTCTCCATAGAAATATATTATATAAATTTATACTTTAGATATTTTATAAATTATTTTTAATTAAATATTATTTAATATATAAATATATTTATTTAAATAATTAACATTTATAATAATATATCTAATAATAAATAATAATAAATATGTAAATTTCTATAGAAAAGTGATATAAGACATCATAGTTATATTTTTTATATCTATTTTTCTTCTCTCTTTTTCCATTGTTATTAGCATTTTCATATATTGATAAATAGTAAATCTCACTCTTTCCTATAATATTGTGTTTTGCATGTTAATTTCATTCACCTTCACTTGCATACGTTGAAGTGTACAACAATAAATATGTAAATTTAAATTTAATAGAAATATATTAAAACATTTAATTTATGTCAAGCGGACAATTTGCAAAGTTAGGAGGTTGTAAATTTTGAAATTAAAAAAACTTTTGAAAATTCTTGATTTTGAATATTATAAAACATATGTTTAGATTATTAAATTTTATATTAGTTAAACATTTTTATTTTGAAAATAGAAATTTTGAAAATTTTATTTTAAATATAAATAAAAACATTTTTATTTATTACATATATAAAATTAGATTTAGAAAGTAATTTAAAAATAAATAGGAAAAAACATTTTTTTTTTTCTAATCCGATATAGAAAAAATGTTGTAATATCCTATCCTATGGTATTAAACATATTCATTTGGTCAAATTACATAAAAAAAAAGTAGTAAAATAATAATTATGACTATAATTATTAATAAAACATTTTGACTCCTAATTATATAAAATAAAAATAATTTAAATTAAATTAAAAATATAAAATAAAAATTAGTAATTAATAAAATTTTGTAATTATGAATTGAGGGACCAATTTTTTTCAAGCTAAAAAAGTTGCAACTTAAGAGATTTGATCTCCACATTTGATAGATTTAAAATTAAGATGGATCTAGACTCATTAATATAATCAATACATTTAAAAATATTAAATATAATCAATACATTGTTAGATCTGAAACGGGTTGGTCGATTAACTGGAGGATCCATGAGCAGGCTGGAGACATAAGGCACAACCGTTCCGATGTGTTCTTGTCGAACATGCGGAGAAATCTAAGCACCATGTCTGTATTGAGGATTCTAGGGCCATTGCTAGGATTACCATTTCCACCATACGAAAGTTAGGGAGGATATTGAGATTGAAAGACATGCTAAGAATCTCAACAGAGATGATCGTTGGAAGATAAATAAGAGATGGATTCCAACCCTCTCCTTATGATCCTCTTACCCCCTTTTCCCTTTATATATATATATTTTTCTCTTTTTAGTATATATGTATATAATTATAATAAACACTCGTGCTCCTAAGTTCCTCATTTGATATAATTTCCCCGAGTTGATTTATTTTCAACTTATATCCCTTTTTGACCCTTTCTAACTTAATTAAAAAGTTCCTTGTCTATATAATTTCCCCGAGTCTATTTATTTTCAACTTATATCCTTTTTTTGACCCTTTTTAACTTAATTAAAATCAATTATCATTCTCCTAATTACCTCATAATACATTTCCTCTCTTTAGTTTACAATAGATATTATTTAGATCTAAACCTTTTATTTTTTCTTTGCAACATTTTTATTTAGATTTATATCTTATTCTTTGTTGTTAATTAATGAGTATTCCTTATGATATATTATTCCTAAAATCCAATATATAACTAAAATTATTAACCTACTCTTAACCTTTCTTTATTGGTTATATTAACCTAATTATTATTTAACAACAACTATTTTTATCTTATAACTTTATTATTATAACAACTATTAATTACTTATTCTTAAACCCTTGTATTAATTTATTTATCATTTAATACTAGATAACAACTATTTTTATCTTTATTATTATAACAACTATTAATTCTTAACCCCTTTTCTTAATTTATTCCGTACTCCTAACATCTATTTTATAACTAATTTTAGAATATTAAATATTTTGTAAATTTATAATATGAAACCCCTTTTCTAAATTTAAAAATATTAAACAATTTATAAATTCAAAATATTAAATCTACCTTTTCAAAAAGAAGTTTATTTACTTGTTTGACAAACAATTTATAAATTCAAAATATTGAATCTACTTTTTCAAAAAGTTTATTTACTTGTTTGACTAGTTTCTAATGGCTAGTTTTAAACAACGAATTTTCATCAATTAACTTTGGGCAATGATGCATCCTTACTATTTATTCATGAAGATTCTATGATTTCTCTCACCTTGTCCTGAAAATGAACCACATTAATTGGTTCCAAACCTGGACCAAATTTTAATGATGTGATTAATCAAAAATACTTCTATCGATAATCAATATAATTAAAAATATTAAAATAAAATTATTGTGATAATATCAGCGTAAATTCATTATAAAACTCTACTTTATATTTACAAATAAAAAGAGAAAAAAAATACTCTATTACCATTTTAATTATAATAAATTAAAATTATATTATAAAAATATAATTTTTTTTAATAAATTAATATCACGTTTTATTATATATATATATATATATATATAATGTTTAATAATTAAGTTAAAAATTCATTATTTTATGTCATGAATATAAATTTAATTAAAAAATTCAAGTAAAACACAAGATAAAAAATTACTTTTAATAAACTCAAAATAATTAAACTCAACAAATTATTTAATTAACAAAATAATATTATAAATATTTTAAAAATTCAACATATATAAATATAAATATATAAAATTACTTGATAAGATTAATTATATTTAAAGTTACTTGATAAGATTAATTATTTTTAAGAAAATTGAGGAAAATATTTACACTCACAACTATGTTGGATTAATTGCAAGGCCATATCTGATGATGGAAAAAATTTGTATTTTCCCTTTGGTTATGCGCTATTAAAATGTAAAATTTAAAATATAATAAATTTTATTAAAAAAATTATAATATTTTAAAATTTTAAATAAATAATATATATTATAAAAGCCATATATATATGTTCAACGCTTTTTTAAAATATAAAATGTTTAATAATAAAAAAAGGTTTTGTATATGAACTTTAGAAAAATAAAATGTAAATATCAACGAAGTTTGATAATGAAAGAAGTTATATAGATATATAGATATATATATATATATATATATATATATAAAAGATTTTAAATATAAGATTAATATGGAACATTCTATTTTTTATGATTGAGTTAATGGATGGGTTATATTTATATAAACATGTTGTTAGGTTCTTTACCATGGAGTAACGTCTTTTGTGCAACGCGTTGGAGGAGGGTATAATGAGAAGATCATCATGTATTCGATTAAGAGATGTATTCTATTGTGGTGGAGTAGTTAGTCTAGCTTCTATGATGGGGAAATAAAGATGACAATAGCTCAATGTGACGGTGTTTATAGATGAAAAGCGAATTCTTTTGTTTATAGATGAGAAGTGGATTATTTTGTTTTGTACGAGTGTGACCTTATACTACTTGACCAATCCAAGTAACAACGAGTGGCTTTGTCAGCGTGATTGGAACATAATAGCTTTAGTGGGAAATGCCAACATAGGTACCTCTTTTCAATTTTTTTGGGGACAAATAAAGTATTTCTTTCCAAATAAATATTTACATGGGTATTTTGGCAATGCTAGGTTATTTTTTCACCTGAGGAGAACATACCCTAGCTAAAAGTGCATTCTTTGCAGAGATGCAAGTGAAATCATACTTTTCAAAAATGAGTAGAGAGTATATATGCTAAAAAAGACTAGCCATAGAAGCTTGGAGATAGAAATGTTGATTCTAAAATAAAATGGCCATGAGCATAGCAAACTTAGTCTCTAAATCAGAATCTACAGCAATCAGATGAATTGGTTTTTCTGTGTTGCATGAGGTGCTACTAACTGTTGGAGGAATTCCCAAATGGTGCTCAATGCAACTTATACATTGGTTGATTTCCCTCCAATGTTGGTGGAGGTGGCATAGGAAGTGTAGGATGTCATCCCTATGCTCAAAGTGATCAAGTTGTATTTTTTGCTAGCATAAAGTTCAAATTCCATTTAAACCAATGGTGTGAATATATTGATTAAGCTTGCCATGGGTGTGCCCAACATTAGGTACCCAGTTAGTCAGATCCACTAAAAATTTTACTTCTGCAAGTTGTTGCTAATAGGAGGCCCCTTCCCTTTCCAAGCACACAAATTGCTTCTGGATGGTCTTGGGGTGAGGTCCCAAAACCAATTGGTAGATTCCCAAATCTTGTGATGTGCATGCGTGGGTCCCCAAGAGGATAGCTTCTAATAATAGGTGGCCCCTCTGTGTGTGTGTATGTGTGCTCAGTAATGAGGCATGACTCCAAACCAAACTCTGAAACTAAAAAGTACATGAGAGAAGGTGAACATGTGGGCATTGAATTTAGAGGAGAGAGACATGAAAGGAAGGGGAGTGGACACATAAGCAAGAAATGAGGTAAATTTAGAGGAGGGGGAAAAGAAAAGAAACCAACTAGCTATGAGGGAGCAGAGAGGGCATGGAGATGGATCTGAAAAAATGTTGATTGACATGAAGAAATGAAACACCACAAGTTAAGGAGTAGAGTGCAATGCTAGGATGTTAGTGAAGGAAGATAACATAATAGGAATTCAATAGCGAACCTAAGAAACATGTTAGGTCCTCAACTATGGAGTAATATCCTTTATGCAATGCGTGTGAGTAGGGAAGCATTGGTGCCATGTCTCTTAGATGTTAGTGGAGGTGATCGAGGGGGTGTAGGATGCCATCTTTGTGCTTAGAGAGATCAAATACAATTCTACTTAGCAAAAATTTCAGATGCCAAAACAAATCAATGATTTTGGGATCAAGGATTCAACGTACTACTCACCTCGGGTGAGGTGTTAATGGTTTGACATTCATTTATTCCCTTGTGGGGGTGTGTTTCCATGTCCCTTAGCCACTTGTCCAAGACTTCAAATATTAACTAAGGTTGCTTTTTAAGTGAATTAATAAGGAAATGGATTTTTATGTGCCTTAATCATAAAACTTGAAATTTGAAATTAAGCATGAACAACAGAGAATAAGAAGCAAACAAAGAAAATTTGATGATGGAGTTCGTCCCTCCTAGGCTACATCTTCGGGTTTGCTTCCAATGGGCATCTAATGTATTAGAAATTCTCATAAAGTCTCTTTACATAAAATTCACCATTCTCGAATGTGCACACAGGAATTAATGACTATTTTCAGAGGATAAGGCTCGACCTCATCTCTCCAACGCAACTTACAAATCTCAAAAAGGCCCAATATTGGCCAAGTTATGCATTCGAAGGCATATTACAGGCACTGATAAAATAATATCCACAACTTCACTTTACAATCCTCTGCCTTGGGCGCACTGGTTAATCCTTTTATACTCTCAATGAGAGGTCCTTGGCTCAAATCCATGGGCATCCAGGGATTAGATTTTCAATATATAGTAATAGGTTACAACCATAGCATAATAGTTATAATAATATTGGAGTTTGGGTGCCATATGTAATATTTTGTTTTAACCAAAGTTTGATTATGGACCGGCGGTGGCATATGGTTATAACCATATGTTTAATGTATCATATAGTTTCAACTTGATACCGACCTTGATATATATGCAACCCATGGCATACCATATTGTTATATTGTTGGTACCATTATACAACTCTACACCACTGTGTTGTTTGGTGAATGGTTGCACGTTGATATGTCTACTAACTTTGGAGTATGGTGTTATCACATGGTTTCTCCCACCGAGTTTGGCATTGACATTTGTTAATGGCACTAACACGATCCACAAGTTTGGTGGACCATTGGATATGGCAGATCCGCCAACCCTTCCCCCACCTACAAAATAATTAAAACTCAAATATATCATTGCTCTGACGGTTTAATAGATCAATAATGTGTCTCATTAGTAAAGTTTTATGATGATGGTTTGGAGGTTGCGGGTTTGACCTGTGACCCTGATAGTTTGACCTTCCTGTTGAGTTTGAGTTTGACTGTTGGGTAGTTTGACTACCATGTGTCTTGTTTTGAGACTTCCACTTGGCCTGCTTTGGTTTTTTTTTTCCTATTGGAGAAAAACTTCAGAACACGTTTTATCCCTCATATGGAGGCCATTTTGGAAACTGAATATACCACTAGAATCAGTGCGATGAGATCTTCGACTTGGCACTGGTTTCATGAGCATCTAAGATTGTTGAACTTTGACCATTTTGAGGATCCTCCTGGATTATTCCTCTCCACATGAAGCTTTTGGACCACCAAAATTTTGGTTTTAAGTAGGCATGAGGTGAGGGTACAACTCCCTCACCCTTCCGATCTCCATCCACCTTTCTTTGCTTTAATTTATGTCTTTGAGTCCCACTTGAATATACTCTACATATCCTCGCTTGGAAGTGAAAACCTTCCTATCCAAGATGATATCTTCCTGTAACTCAACCATACATTTAGGTGCAAAATCATCTACAGTTGGAATTTGAGAATTTTCCTTTGGATCCATGATCATCGGAGGTTCATATAAATTCAAATTTTTAACATTTACAACTGAATATATGTGCATGTATGGAGGAAAATTCAACGAGAATGCATTGTGCCCAAACTTTTCAACAATTCTAGAAGCACCATGCTTGATAGGTTTCAACTTTTTACCTTCACCTTTCATCCTTTATTTGCTCATGTATAGCCATACTTGATCACCAACTTGGAAGTGATGATCCACCCAAGTTGTCATGACACATTTTGTATTTGGCTTAACTTTTCTCCAATTGATTCTACATTGCTTCATGAATCTTTTGGATTCTTTGAATGAACTTAACAAATGTTTCATTCATCTAAGGCCAATAGAAATACCTTTGTAACTATGCCACTATCTTACCTACATCAAAATGCCCTGAAACACGAGAAGAATATGCTTCCCTAATCACATTCACTCTTTCTCCCTATGGTATGCACAACTTGCCAAGATGGTACAATAACCTGTCATGAACATGATAATTCACTTCTTCACCTGAGCACCATGAGTTAGCAATTCATAAACATCCTTAAAATCAGTATTTGCAACATACTATTCTATATAACTTTCATGTGCTAAAGAACTAGTTTGCAGAATAACTGAAGCATTCAAAGAAAGTCTTGATAACATATCAGCTACTTTATTGGTGGCATCTTTCTTATATTTGATTACTAAATGGAATTGCTGCAAAAATCCCATCCATCTATAATGTTGATACTGTAGAAACTTAGTTTGAGATTGAAGTTACTGAAGTGGCTGATGATTTGTATGAATCACTGTTTCTTTGCCCATTAAATAATGTTTCCATTTATTAACACTTTCCACTAATGCATACAATTCTTCATCATAATTTGGATAGTTAGCAACTGCGTTAGAAAATGTTTCTGAATGAAAACAAATAGGCTTTCCTTTTTGCAATAACACTGCACCCATTTCATACCCACTAGCATTTGTTTCTATTTAAGATGGTTGTTGAAGGTCTGGTAAAGCCAATATTGGAGCTGTAACAATTTTTTGGTTTAAAGTATCAAATTATTTTTGTTGTTTTCCTCCCCACTGAAAGGATACTTTAGAACTTGTTAAAGCGTGAAGTAGTTATGTAATAAAAGAGAAATGAGACATAAACTTCCTCGAATACCGAACTACACCCAATAAACTTCTTACTTATGTCACATTTTGAGGTCTTGGCCACTTAATAATTACATCAATTTTAGTTGGATTTATTTTTAGTTTACCTCCTCCAACTATGTAACCAAGATATACTAAGGAAGTTTTTTCAAATTCACACTGAGAGAGTTTGAGATACAATTTCTCTTTTTGCAAC
>Ga0115851_100378_pt1 | contig 19180 bp, 23 predicted proteins | sample InSIn2gowninarea_FD_83865 | JGI IMG/M metagenome (GOLD analysis project Ga0115851, IMG submission 83865)
AAGTTCGATGTCCCATTTTAGAAAGACCAATATAGGGGTTGATGCCATCTTTTCCTTCAACATTTCCAGACTTTTGTTACATTCCTCATTCCAGCAATAAGTAGCATCCTTCTTCAGCAACTATTCCATTGGTGCCGTGATCTTTGCTTAGCTTTTTATGAGCTTCCTATAGTAACCAGTGTGTCCCAGTGTGGCACGCAGTTATTTGACACTTCGTGGCACTTGCAGATTGAGTATGACAACGATCTTCACTGGATCCACCATCAGACCTTGCTACCACATGGCCGAGTAGGTTCTCGAAGGGGATGAGGAAAGTAGACTTCTTTAGGTTTAGCGCAATTTGGTGCTGTCAGCAAGTATCCATCATTAAGCGTAAGCTCATGGTATGTTTCTTAACGAACCCAAATATGGTCCAATCATCAAGATATACCTCTAAGAACTTATGTATAAATTCCTTGAATGCAGCTACCAAAATGCGTGAGAATATTGTTGGCACGTTCTTTAGTCCAAAGGGCATCACCATATACTAGAAACAGCCCCATTCAGTAGCGAACGTTGTTTTACTCCTATCCTCCGGCGCAATATTGATCTGGTGATACCCCAAGAAGTCGTCCATAAAGGAGTAGGGTTCCTGTCCACCCACATTTTCAAGCACCTCATCTATAAATGGCATAAAAAATGGATTGTTAACACATGCATCATTGAGCTTCCTGAGATCCACGCAGATATGAATTTCCCCTTTCTAGTTTTTCTCCTGCACAACCATAGGACTTACCCAGTCGGACTCCTCCACTAGTTCAATTATTCCTGCTGCAAGCATCTTGTCCAACTCTTCGCGGACCTTTGCTTTGTATTTTGGATTCAACCGGTAAGGCCGCTACTTAACTGGCTTTGCATCTGGCTTCAGGGTTATCTTCATCATTCCCAGGTCACCGAGGATCCCTTTTAACTCTGTGATTTTAGTTGGGAATAAATCTTGATATTCTCGAAGAAACTCGATGACCTTTTCCACCGTGGAATTGTCCCAATAGTCCCCAAGCATTGCATACTTTGGCTCTTCCTCCATTCCGATGTTTACTTGTTTCGTTTTCAGTGGCATGGTGATGTATGGATCCTCGATTGTTGGTCCGTGAACCTTGCAACTCCCCTATGTTTCTGGAATATTGATGTTTCTAGGGTCGTCCTCATCATCTTCTACCTGCACATTGTAACATTCCAGGGCCTGGCTCAACTGTCGCGACCAGTCTGGTTGCACGATTTCTTCTGGTTCCAGTGGTATTTTGAAAATAGTGGCCTTTAACACCTGCAATGCATCGTCCATAGTATCCATCCATTGATCTTCAAAGAGGAATCTTAACAAAAACCCTTCGCGCAAGATATCCCATTCGCCTGTACCATGTCGGAGCTCTGTTTCAGTATACCAATTCCTTGGAATGACATCCAGGGTATGATAAAATAAGTGTACCCACTCCGGTTGAGGCTCTTCTCCATAGGCTTGGACCCATCTAGTAAGGTGCATGCAAGGTCATTACGTCCATCGTAGTTCTCAGTTATTCGTAGTTCCGGCTTTCCAAATCTTATCTGCATCATGCGCCTGTAGCCGCGCCAATCGTCGAACGTTCCTTCATGTGTGCCCCACCAACGCGCAGGCGTCGCACGCAATGCCCATCTCAACGCATTAAACCATTGGTGCTCTGGAACCGTGATTTCAAATTTGGTCAGGAATTCATCTATTGTTGTCAGCCCATCATACATCGGTAGTTCGCGATCCTGAGCTCTGACGCAATACAACGACTTAGTCATCATATTGTAGTTTAACGTGGTTACTCCATTCAACTGATTATGCCAGTACTCGTCTTCCTCATCTGAATCTTTGATGCAGGACTCTGCATGCCCCCACGATATTCTCGCTTCCGCAATCAGATTGACCCACTCTTGATTTCGTGCAGTAATTTTGTAGATACAATCTAATTCATCATCACTTCCTTCGTTGCGCATGAGTTCAGTATAATGCGGTCCTTCAACTGGGTCTAGAGGAATGACTACGCGGAGCGAATTCTTCTCAAATATCATTTTCCGCTTCCTTAAATTAATAACCCCATTCATATCGGCGGCCCAGTCAATCCCTAACAATGCAGGGTAGGGGCTACTTTCATCCACGATTTCTATTACCTCAAAGTCCATTCAGGTGTTCACACCTTCTATATCTACCGTAATTCCTTGTAGTCTTCCCATGGGTAGGATCTTCTGTTGGTTCGCCATCCGCAATTGAATAGGAGACCATTGTGGTGTGGGCTTTCCCATGCACTCCCAAGTCTGTTTAGGTAGTACATTTGCATCTGAGCCCAAGTCCAGAATGATCTGATCCATCTCATAGTCGCCAATCTGTGCCGTTAATCACATTTCCCGCCCTGTCCGTGACGCATATTTTCCCAATTTTCAAACCACGCGAGGTTCACCCGACCCAACGCACCTCGTTATCAATTCTTGTAATCCTTTAACCGCCCGATTGTCACGAAGCAATTTCATGCATGTCTCTAAAAAGGTAGTTAGCATCAAGGGATTCCTCTTTGGCTCGGGTTGATCCTTACTACCTGGGGTAGAGACCTCCGTGAAGCTCTTACTAGCTTCCAAATCTGTCTCCTTGTGAACCTCGGCATCATCCTTGGTTACTTTCCTCTTATCCTCCCCTGTAGTTGCGCCACTTCTGAGCACCATGTTTATGTTGGGGTCTTCCTCGCATGGTTCAACCCTCATCATTTGGACGTTCTGCATCGTCGTAGGTTGTGCTGCCCTCTTCTCATGTATTTGTGCTATCAATGTGGGGCAATCTATCATTTCATGATCAAACTGCTCGCAGTAAGGGCATGATATTCTGGTCGAGTTGGTACAGTCCCGTGCATCCTGTCTTGGTCCTCCACATTTGTAATAGATTAGCTGCCCATGACCCCTTCCTAGCCCCATTACCCCCCCTCCTTGTCCATGTCCCTAGAACCCACCATGTGCTATTACTGCGGTTGGATCTTGACCTCGCGCTTCAGTCTACATTCTGTAGGTCGGTGACCGGTCCATAAATAATTGATAACTACGGCAGTCTCACTCCCCGTGGCCCTCCGATCTGCAAAAGTTGCAAAATAGCTGTTGGGGGGTCTGGTTAAATTTTGGCAGTAGATGACAGTTGTCCGTGTTGTGCTTTCCTCCCACCTGACAGATTGCGCATCAGAGCGAGGGTATTGCGTTTGATCATGCTTGTGCCTCTCGTCGCAATGATGTTGGTCCCCCCATTGCCACATAGTTCACAAAGACCGGGTAGTGATCTTTATCATGTATCATGACCCTGGCTTCTACACTTTATACACCACACTTCCTCCCATGCTTTTAGGCGGGGTGCCTTTTCTTGTTTTAACTTCTGGATTTTTAAACACAGGTTTTGTATTTGCACGAGGATTTGCTGAACTCCCAACCTGGGATCCTGTATTGGAGTTTCATGCAGCTTCATTGCTGTCTCTAATGCTTTAGCCTGGGTCGAGATCTTTTGCTGTGACAGCGCCGTCCTCAGATGTGGTGTCAATGACGCCACAAACCACACATAGTGTTTTGCATCAGACAATGTCATGTTTGCCTCGCGGATTGTACTTTTCAATCTTTAATCTAGATCCCACGGAGTTTCACCAGGCATCATTGCAATCTCCTTGAACCCTATGATTGACTACATTTCTGATTTCGACCGGCTAAATTCTTTTTTCAAGTTGGTTTGGATCTCCGATGTTCTTGCATTTGGGTGATCGCTTGAGTACTTTATATACCATGTCAATGCTTGGTCTTGCAGCGTGCTAACTAGGGTATCCTTTTTTATGTTATTGTCCGTAACTCCGTGCACTTCCCATACTATCGTTACCACGAACCAAAATTGTTCTGGATCTTCGCTTCCTGCTCCTTTGAATACCGGTAACTGGATCGCACTCATCATGTTTAACCTCTAGTTTGCACGTCGGTGTAGTAGGACCTACTATGAACTCATATCGCTCCTGATCCAATCAATCCTCAAACTCTTTCTCCATAGGGTTCCAGCGTCCCAACATCAGACATCCCTTAGGCAGATGCTGGTCCCAACAATGGAACCATTTGTTGGCTTATTGGGCCCTGACTCAGGTTCGGAAGAGTTATTAGCCAAACAAATCCCACAGCTACTAGCCCTTTCAGCAACAGCCCATGGAGCGTGAACTGAAGTCTCACCTGAGGTAGCAAGGGAGGGTGTTAGAACCAAGTTTCTGCACCCTTGGGATGTCTTGATGTGGTCTGGAGGGGTCGTGAACCATTCTATGGCCTCATGCCACTTGGCACTGCTATTGGGCTTTCGCGTAGATCTGTGCAGGCACACTTTCTTATTCACCAAATTATTACAGATCCGAGCTATTTATTACAGTCTTTAAGCAAACATTTAAACTTAAAACCCCATGTGCACACTTATAACAGATGATGCATAAATTTAGAACATAAGCAATAAACAGATCCGCACACAATGATTCAGAAAGTCTTATCTTTATTGGTCTTCTCTTCAATACAACCAAATCTGCCCTGTGCACTCAATTGCAGTGGTCCACGCACACAGTTGTGGACTCTCCTAAGCCTCTATGCACACAGCTGCAGAGCCTCTATCTACCCACCAACACCCTTGACTTGAACTTACAGATGCAGAAAATATTGTCTTCACAAACCCACAGTACTAAGATCCATCAAAACCAAGAACCGCCTTCTACCTTTAGAGCCTCGCTCTATTTATAAATTCCCATGGTCCGCGGACCATGAGTAGGCCGACTTACTTCCTATTATTCTATATTATTTCTTGGGTGAACAACCCTTTGACTCGATCTATTACATTTTGCGCTGTGCATATTTCGAATATTTACAATATTATTATCCTAGCCTATAGGCTTTAAGCCCCAAAACTGTTACGTGGGACCTCCACTACCCAAAAGATTCTATTCACAACAAGTTTAATCTTGAATACTTGCATCGGTGAGTACATGAAAAACTTGTAGACAAACTTGGATGACAACTTGTACATTCCAAAAGTCCTTGCACATATGGGCTTATAAACAAGCCAATAACATAACGTCAATGAGACATATTTGTTGCACATAGTGACTATTATTGTTCAATTTACAGAAGTACCCAAACAGGTAAACAACAACAAGTAATTACAAATTTACAAATAGTCTACCCAATCTTCGCCTCTCCTAGGCTTATGGGTTCTCTTTTGCATCAAATTTTCCTTGAAGGTTTCTTTAGGATTGATGTGAGCCCTCTTTGTCCCCTCTTGCTTCCCTTGCATTAGGTTGCACAATTCCTTTTCCCTTCTTGGAATGAAGCTCTTGATGTAATTTCCAACATCGTTCATTTCCATGCCCATGCATCTTGCAATGGCTACAAAAGAACTTTCTCTTGCTTGCTGAGAAGGAATTCCTCTCATGAGAAGGAGATTCATCATGCTTGAAGCCTAGAATTTTATCCATTCTTTTAACCATTACCATGCATTTCTCGCAGAAAACCACACAATGGTCTAATGCATCACAAAAAATACAAGGGTACATATTCCACAAGTAGTCAAAATTACCAGCATTTGGAAAACACCCATGAGATTTATAGCTATCTCTTGGATTGTAGCTTTGATGATGTTGGGTGGATGATGAAATTCAAGGTCCCTTCAAACATTCATCTCTCTTGGGAGACAAATGGACATTGTCACCACCATCTTGGTGCGACATCTCATCCTCTGATGATTGTGGTGCCTTAAATCATTTAAAGCATTCTCCAACCTCTCCATCACCATATCCCAATCCTTGATACTTTGGTCTCTCTTGTACCATGATTGAATTGGTGATACTTTGGCCATTGATGTCGAAGCCTCCTCCTTCATAACCCAGTTTAGAAAGCAACTTCATACCAATGCCTTTGGTATGTTGCTCAGATGTTGCAAAAGAGGTGTTATGAACATAAACATAAGGAATTGTACTTGAAATTCTTATTACCTCCTTGAACTTTCCATTCATCTTTTCAACTTTTGGTGATGATGACAACATTGCAGAGGGATCTAGCCACACATTTTTACCAATTCGAATATGGTGAAAATCTTGGATATGCTTGCAAAATGCACATGCATCATCTTCCTAATAAGGTCCATAACCATTGTTTGAACCATGGCCACATATTGGTTTCATTTTGGAGGTGTCCTTTGTTGCCATAGGAGTGGAACTTTCATCAACTTGTTCCTCAAGCACATGTTGCAACTGAAGGCACATTTGTCTCTTCTCCTCTTCATCCATTTCTAGGATTCTTCTCAACTCAATTTTCTCCATACGAAGAGCCATATTCATCTCCTCTAGCTCTTGGAGTCTCTTCTTGCCCATTCTTACAACTTGGTCAAATGAGACTCTGATACCAATTGATTTGAAAATGGAGGAGGTGGTCAATTTCCTCTCCTCCAAAAAAAAGGACTATTCTTAGACGCTTTGCAAGGAAAAATGGGTCTTAACACAAAACAAGTTTTCCAAAAGGTCTCTTCAAGTTATGAGTTAATTTTCACATGTAAACTTAAGAATAAGCAACACAACATCACATAACTCATACAGGAATACATGAAGAGCACAACAAAGGATTTGGTGGTGGAGTTCACCCCTCCTAGGCTAGATCTTTGAGCCTGCTGAAATAGCTAGATTGCTCCATATATTCAGTGGAAAAAAGAGTACATAAAAGTTTGTTGATAAACATGTGGGTATTTCCCCTTCGTTGGCCCTCAATTTTGGTCATTTTTGCCTATCCTAAATCCATTCATTTACCACCATAATCCATATTATTTCACTTACATATGCTTCATTTTAGTCCTATTATTCATATTTAGGTAACTAAATTAAGTTTTTCAAATTTTAGAATTTTTTTGTAAAAATTGGGTTTTAAGAGTAAATTTGCACTACATTAAAAATTCCCGTAATAGCTCCGTTAAAGTCATATGTGCAGGACACCTGGGCGAGATCTAAGCACATATTTGGAAAGCTTGGGAAACATGGATGAAGGAATACCTATTGGTTTGGTCAAACTAAGCAAACACAAGCCCGATCAATGTTGGTCAAACTTGACCCGTCATTCAGAAATCCCTAGTAAAAGGAGGCAAATTTCTTATTTTCCTAATTTTGTGAACCAGACTTGATGAGTTCGACCTATATGGATGGATTATGATAGATAAGTATGTTAGAGCCATTATAGCAAAGTTTGTTTATGATTTTCCTATTTAAACACAGTTCATAAACCATTCAAAGTGTGTGTAATTTTGTATTAAGACTATTGGAGACTTTTGAGTTAATTTGAAGAATCAGTTATATTGTTCTATTGTTGTGAGTGTTGTGAGTGTTTTATCAAGTTAGTTGTAGCTGAAGAGTTCTTCAGGTGTACAAGGAAAGGTTGGAGGGCCCCCATTCCAAGATAAGTACACTTTGGTTAAATTTCGTATAAATTAGCATAGTTTTGATCCAATATTTCTTGTTTCATCTTTATGATTCAGTTGCTTAGATGTGTTATGATTTATTTATGATTTCTGGATGATTTTGGTTTAAGATCTAATTTTCAGACGAAAGGACAACCAAGGATTTAAGTTAAATTCTCTTTCTATTAAATTATGAATCATAACTAAAAATCATCCTTTTGCATTTCTTGAATTGTTTCTTGAATTCCTGTTTATGATTTGATGCAATGGTAATGTTGTTGGAGTAGAATTGTAAGGAAGGAAAACCAGAACCTTCTAAGTTAGGAGCCTCTTCTCTTTCTATCTACACATCACAAACTACTGCTCTTTATTTTCTCTTCTTGGAGACAGTACTGTGAGGAAGGACAACCAGGACCTCCTAAGTTAGGAGCCTCTTCCTTTTCTTACTGCATCTTAAATCAGAGACTTTTTAGTTTCTTTAAATTTAGAACTTATTTTTAATATTCACTTCCTTTAAACCTTTGAGTCTTGCCTTCTGAAATTGATTTTACCTGAAATCCATATATTTTGGACATACTTCCAAGTCTATAGACCCGGATTGACAAGTAAAACACCTGTGTTAGTTTACTTAGTAAATTGACTTGACATTTTTGGCACCATTGCTAGGGAAGCATATTTAGATTTAATCAAAATAGGAAGATCATTTAGAAAACAAAAAAAAAAACATAAAAAATTTAATTAGGATTTCTCGTTATGGTCATTTATGCCTAGACAAAGAGATGAAAAGGGTAGATACACAAAACAAGGTCCCCCAACTACTAATCCATTAGTATAAGCATGACTACCTCCATTTGAATTAGCTACACCAATTGTTGGAAAACCAACTTTGGAAGAGTTAGAGGGAAAACAACGTTCAGGATAAAGGTTAACTCTTGTTGAAATACAAACTTTGTTAGCTTATGAAGTGAAGAGAAAACAAAAACACATAGGAACATCTTCGATAGGAAAACAAAGAGAGACAAGAAAACCAATTGATCAACCTATTCTTGAACAAATAGATCAGCCTATCTTTAAACAAATAAAACAGGTTTGAATCTAAAGTTGTTTCTGAAACATTTGAAACTATTGAAAAAGATATAGCAGAAGAAGGGCAAGGATGTAACATCCTCACTCTAGAACAAAGGTTACAATATGAAAAGCAACAAAAAGAATGGAAAAGAAGAAGAGAAGAAGAGGTAAGGAGAGGAGAAAGGAAAAGAGAAAAAGATGTCAAAAGAGAATATGATCATAAGAGAAGACAAAATGAAGAAATAGAAAATGATGAAGAAGCTACTTTTGAATTTTCAATTGTAGATACTAGAGAAATTCTCGAAGAAGAGGTAAAAATGAAGAATATTCTGCCTTCGGTTTTACCAAATTTCTATGGAATGTCTTCTAAAGATCTTGATTCATTCATGTTTTAATTTGATATCTTATGTCAAACTTATGGTTATACTGATGATACACATAAGCTTCTTCTTTTTCCTGCTACTCTTAAAGAAGCTGCATTACAATGGTTTATGGGATTACGAAAACAATGTATTACTTCTTGGGAAGAAATGAAGAAAAATTTTCTTAAGAAATATCAAGCCTATTGTAGGCCTATAGATTCAAAAAAATATATTTTTAGGATGTCTCAACAAGAATATAAGAGTTTGGAAGAATAGTTAGAACATTTTCTTTACAACCTGCTAAAATCCAAACAACATTCTCTAAATCCTGATACCATTAGAACATTTTTTTCAATGGAATAAAAGATGAGTATCTTGATATTATCAATGTGATGGGTAAAGGAGATATTTCATACTTACCATTCAATGAAATTGTTGAATTATGTCATAAGTACTCTAGAAGTAGAGCCAAAACAGGAAAAAGAGATATAACTTCAAGAGCTTCTAAATCAGCAACAGGAGGAGTGAAAAGAGCAAAAATAGGGACTTTGTTAGAAAACTTTAAAACAGATATTTTGAGCACCTTAGGAACACAAGTTGATTTATTTAAATAAAATAAGAAACAAGAAGAAGAAGAACAAATACTATCAATATTTTGTCCTAAGTGTAGGAAGAAGCATCCTTTACGAGAATGTCCTTTGGATAATATACATGTTTGTGGACTTTGTACAGAAAATCATGTTACAAACGATTGTCCAACATTAAAAGAGTTGCAAGTAGGCCAATTAGAAGAAACTCAAGCATTATTTGGCACCAAGAAGAGATTGGAAACCACGTTTTGCAGATACATCTCAATAGTTTGCTCAAAAAATACCCCAGAATTTTCAGTATCAAAATTCAAGGAATACTCATATGCCATGGTAGGTTTGGCCTCCTTAGAAAAACCAAAACCAACCTTCACAAAGTTGGTGAGGATATGCTTATGGAGCCCAAAATCCCCAACAATTTTACCCTCAACAACAATATCAATCGTATCCTCAACAGTCATATCAACAGCCATATCCTCAACAATCATTTCCATATCAACAATTCCAACAATCCCCTCAATCAAATCCATTCACACAACAATCAATCCCTACACTAACTCAACCTCAGCAGCTTCAACTACCTTCTAACCAACCACCACCCAAACAAACTCAGTTACCTTCTCAGCCAGTAGCAAATCCGAGTTATAGAGTGGAAAGGCGAGCCTATAATGTGGAAGAAACAACATTATTTCCTACACCTTCTATTCTTCCTATTCAAGACATCCACTTGAGGTCTAGAAACATTCTACAAAAATATTCTTCGTCAATCATAGAAGAAAAAATTGAAGAAGGAGAAAAATCTGAAAAATCTAATCCAAGGAATCAAATTCAGAAAAGTAAAACTATTATGACTCAAACACCACCTTTCCTAGAAAGGTTAGTGGATCAGAAAACTTCAATCTCTCTTCCTAAATTTGATATCATGGATGAATTAAAGAATTCTTATGTCAAAATTCCTTTTTTGCAAGCTATCAAAGATATTCCAATCTATACAAAAACAATAAAGGAATTATGTATTAAGAAAACTGGTAGAAAGAAAAGAGATCCACCCACAATCCAGGTCATTGGCAAATTAGCTAGTCTAATGTCTGCAAAAACAATGATCGAAAAATATATTGATCCGGGGATGCCTATGGTTACCATTTCAATCAATAATTTTTCAGTTCCAAAAACTTTAATTGATCTAGGAGCTACTATAAATGTCATGACAATAGAAACTATGAAATATTTAAAATTGCCAAATATCTGACCTACCACTACAATTTTAGAACTAGCAGATAGATCTAAAGTTGTACCGGAAGGAATACTTGAAGACATCATTGTTTCTTTGGATTCATGGGAATACCTTGTAGACTTTCTAATCTTGCAACCAAAAACTAATCTAGGAGGTCATCCTTTAATTCTTGGTAGATCATGGTTAGCCACAATAGATGCCTTCATTGGATGCAGATAAGGAAGCATGATTATAGCACATGGAGATGAAAGGAAACATATTACAATTTATCCTCTTGCTCAATCTCCTTCTTTACTATCGTGGCCTAATGACTAACATGAAGAAACTCTACATGTTTTAAGCATTAATCAAGCCTTTAATTTTAGAGAAGAAGAAGAAAATGAGGATTTAATAAACCTTTTTATCTCAGAACCTGATATTTTTGAGCAACTATGAATAACACAATATGAAGCTGCAAATCATCTTCTAAATTAATGTTTTTAGGAAAATTGTACTATTCAATCATTGCAAAATTCATTTGAAAGCATTTTTCATGTCAACTAGATTACCAATTCCCAAAGCAAAATCATTGAAATCAATCATGGAAATAATTTAAATATTGGTAGTAATCTACAATCATCACAGGAACAACAGGTAATTGCATTGTTACAGAAATATTTAAAATCTTTTGCCTAGGACTATACATATATGCAAGGAATCCATCCAAAAACATGTATCCATCACATTTACATAGATGAAACAATTAATCCAGTGAGACAACCACAAAGAAAAAGAATCCAATAATGAAGGAAATAGTGAAAAATGAATTGAAGAAACTATTATAGGTAGGATTTATCTACCCTATCTCTGATAGTCAATGGGTTTCTCCCTTAATTATGGTACCAAATAAAAATGTCAAATGGAGAATATGTGTAGACTATAGGGAACTAAACAAGGCAACATTCAAAGATCATTTCCCACTACCATTTATTGATCAAGTACTAGACTCATTGGCAGCGAAAAAGTTCTTTTCCTTTCTTAATGGATTTAGTGGATACAATCAGATCAAGATAACATTAGAGGATCAAGATAAAACTACATTTACTTGTCCATGGAGTACATATGCTTACAATGTTTTACCCTTTGGATTATGTAATGCACCTACTACATTTCAAAGAGCTGTCCAAGCTATCTTTACAGATCTTATACATGAATGTGTTGAAGTCTACATGGATGATTTTACTATTTATGGAAGTACTTTTGATGATTGTTTAAATAAACTTGAAAAATTTCTAAAGAGATGCATAGAGAAAAACTTATCCCTCAGTTATGAGAAATGTTTTATGATGTTAACTGAGGGGATAGTGTTGGGACACCACATTTCCTCTTCTGGAATGTTGGCTTAGGGGTCTTGACCTAGGTTTAGAGTTAGTTGCGCCAACCAACAAATACCTACACTACTGGCCCTTTTGGAAACAACCTGCATAGCACAGGTTGCAGTATCACCCGAAGCAGTATGGGGGGATGCAAGAACCAAGTTTCTACATCTAGAGACTAGTGTGATGTCTTTTATCACCCCAGATCTTCTTTCATGCAGATCAATATACCCTTAGGGCACATTATTGCAACTCTATCAAAATAGCCTTCAGACCTTCGCGAAGATCTACAATCGGTCTTTACGGACCTTTAACAGTTAATTTATCTACTTACACGCATCATAAAGTAGTTCTAAATTAGTGTTTGCACAGATTTACTTAGTTTATTAGTAAATACCAGATAATTCATCAGATGCTTTGTGAAATTACTTAAACATGCCTTGCATACATCATTAATAGTTATTCAATAGAATCGCGCATCATTCAATCAATATTTCATTAAACACATTATTCATCGATAGCACATGTCATAAATAGAAATAAATAGGAATACACATGAATTCTTCTGAAACTATCTTTATTGATCTTCAATTCAAGATTACATACTCAAAACCACCCTGTGCACATAGTTGTAGGGGTTCGCACACTCAACTGCGGACTCTACCTAGGCCTCTATGCACTCTACTGCAAAGCCTTTCTTCTCCTATATGACCCACTACTCTTTGCTATCACGTATATTCTATCTACCCATTTCTCATCAAGTATGCCTTAGACTCTCTAAGACACACCTATTTATAGCATTTTTCATACAATGCAAGGTGGATCTCAAAACCGACTTAAACTTTACATAAAACAAGGGGCTAAACCCTTGTGAATCCTAGCCATCTACGCGCTCTGCATCCACAAATCACGGAGACTTTACATTAGTTACAAAAATGTATAAAAACTTGGGTTATCTTAACCCCAAAACTGACCCAGGGGACCCCATCCCAACAGGCCCCCAACACAAACATCATGACTCACCCTCGAGTCACTCGGCTGGCGTTGCGATCTTGCTGCGAAGATCCCCTAGCTCCACTTGGATCACTGTGACTTTGGCAGCGCTCTGAGTTGTTTCCCGCTTGACTACCTCAACTAATATTTCTATGGCTCATCCTTCGATGACCAGCCTCATCGTCTGCTGTGTTTTTTACAAGATGTTAAGCTTATCCTGAATGGTAGCCATGACTTGATGAGCTTCCTCCAACCATGGCTGCAACCTAGCCTTTAACAAGGCCTCCTTATTCTTCTCTTTCTCCACCTGTGCTAGGAGCTTATTTTCCTCCTATAATTTGGCAAGGCTCTGCAATGGTGCTATGGAGTGCATAGTCTCTCTGACTTCATCATATTTCCACTACAACTCCCTGACCTCTATGTTCAGCATCTGCAAGTTCGGATCCTCCTATAGATTATTCACAACCTGCATGGCCTGCTTGAAGAATGTCGTAAAGTCAATGACTGTGGCATCCAGGGTAGTCATTCCTTCCTTGATTGTGGCTCTGCACTGCTCCCGGACCTCAGGCGGAGTCGTGGACTGCAACTTTAACTGTAGCTCTGTAATATTTATATTGAGCTCAAAGGCTACCTATCCAACCTCTGCTTTAGCTTCATGCACACCAGCAGCTAGTTTTTTTATCTTTTCTTATGGCTGTGCATCCTCCGGGATGTGAAGCTCATGCACTATCTTGTGTGCCTCTGCTACTATAGACTCCAAATTGGAACTACGTGTCTGAAGTGCCTCCTTTTCCTTTAAATCATACGTCTTCTCATTGAACATCTACTCATTGTTCACTTTGTACTCACTAATAAGGTTGAAGGTGCACTGCTCCTTGGCTCTTAACTCATCTATCATCCCTGCATGCAGTGCGTGGAGGGTCTTGTTGGAGAGCGCCACTATATTAAGTCCAATATTCTTGATCGTACTGAGTATGATACGATAGTCAATGGTCTCTGTGTGAAGGGACCCATATGGAAATGCTATAGTTTGGAGGTCAAGGGTCCTTACTAACTCAGTTGCTTGGCTCGTCCCAAGTGCTAGGCTTGCTTGATCCGTGCTCACTTGTTCGGTACCCACCTGTATCCTACTTGCTTAGATCTGCAGCACACTCAGATCTTTTTGGATGCTCCCCAACGTCTGCATGTACTACTTCTCAAAAGTTTGTAGCACCTCGGTTGTGGTATCCCTAATTTTATCTCCAATCTCATCGAGATCGCCTTCTGTTAAGACCATGGGATCCATCTATGACTTATTTGATTTTTTCTTTTTCCTTGTACCTTCTTGCTTCTCCTTACCGCATTTCTTCATAATGAATGGGGTGCTCTGCCCCTCATCTCCTCTACCACCTTGCCTTGAAAGTTCTTCCTCCTCTGTCTCTACCGAAGGTGACTTGTCACCTTTTTGTGACTAGCGTTGTTCCTGTTTTGCCTACTCCTTGGCAGCGTGTTCTTGCTCCTCACGAGCCTTCTCAGTGGTTTCCTTCTTTTTCTGTGCTGCGTGGTTATGCACAGCCTGCTTAGCTGCCTCCTTCCTTTTTTGTCCGGTAAAACTCTCCACACTTGTGCTTGGTCCCGCAGCTAAGTCTGACGGGGCATGCCACTCTGCAAGCCATCTTGCTACCACCTCATGCACATCTATTCTATCACCAAATATGGCAAGTTATGCCATTTCTACTCTAGATCCACCTGTGCTTGAATGTATACTCTATGGAAGTCAGCCTTGAATGTCGCGTAGGCTGACAGCTACATGAACAAGGTTTGGGACAATGTCGGATGCTGGTTAATGGCCATTCAGAGACTCATTTCCATAAGGACCCAAAATAACTTTGTTTCTATAACTCATGTGCGATCCTTTGTGGCCCATAAGGAAGTGAATTGCGCTGCCTCCAGTAATCCTTCTTCAAGCGGAGGAAATTAGCTATCCTCCAGAAATTCCCATGCAACAAGAACAATCGACAGCAACAACCAAGCATAGTGGAACAACATAGTTTCATCATGGGCCTCTTGACAGTTCGCTAGGAACTCCTGACAGAGGTATCTTTACCAATTAAATTGCATGTCGTTCGCGAATTGTGCAGCCAAGGAAACTATAGGCGCTGGAACTTCATCCGCACAACATTTCCTCATCACCTTCCCTGCCAAGATCTGAGTGGATAATTGAATTGTTGGGTCTGTTATAGAAAATATTGAATACCCTCGCAACTTCTTCACGAGGCCGTAATCTCTCTTCATTGTTTCTACGAGGTCCTTTTCCCTCATATTTTCGCCAAATGCCTTAGTCAGGTTTAGGCCTTCGCATGGCAGGTGCATGATTCCATGAATTAGCATTTCTATAATGGGTATAGGCCCTCCTAGCCATAAAAAAACCATCGTGCACGAATGTGAGAAGTTGGCGCACACAAATTGTCTTAATGGGGGTGCGGTGATAATGGGGCACCCATAAAAGATTGAATAAAGCTGAGTTCTTGACACCGCAGACCCATTCTTCCATTTTCAGTGTTGTAACACCTAATTCTGCATAATATACCCTTCACATATACTTATCTATCACCAAGTGTGGAAACCTAGCGTGATCTACGAGGTCCCAATCCTCCATTTTTGATTGTGGGATCCGTGCGAGCCGAGGACCTTCAAACGAGACCTACTCAGGTAGCAGGGGTGTGGAAATGGTGAACTTCTTAGAATTTGGGTCCTTTGTGACCTTCGCCTTTCCCTTTCGCAGAGGGATATACTCAGGGAGCCTTGTTACGGGCTCCACTTCTTCAGTGTCAATGTCTTTTGTTCCCTAGCCTTATTCCGCCTCCAGGTCAACTACTTTCTCTTGCTTCTTATCTTTCTTTTGCTTCTGCATTTTAGTATGCTTCCTGGGGGAGGGGCGCACTAGCACCGACATTTTCTACTTGTCCTTCTTTTATTTGGTTGTTTGGGGCTCTCTTATAGGGATAGGCTTCGGTTTAGGCGACCTTGTTGCCGTAGGCACAAGAGCTGGAGCTTCCATACTTAAAACTTTCGGGGCAGCTCCCTTAGAGGCAACATCGCCAGTACTCACAGTTTCCGCAGGACTGGGTGGCAAGAATTTTTTCAAGAATAAACTTATGATTTAGCTCGGAAAACTTAGCAAATGCGGGGCTCGTGACTAAATCTTCCCAATACGATCGATTCATAGGCGACAAACAACAAATTTCACTAACAATTCTGAGAGCGCAAAGTGTTCTCTGTTGGACCAATGTGCGTAATTTATAGGGAGTTTTGAATTCAAATCCGACCGTTAACCCCAATTTATGATAATAAATGTTATTTTGGTGGCAGATCTTCAAATATTTTTGCCTTAAATGCTGCCATCCTCCTCCTCTTAACAGTCTTCTGGACGTCAAGTCATGAACTTTGACTCCAACAGTCACTTTTCTACTGTGCTGTGTGACACTTCCCTCCATGGTGCAACTTCCTATGCGCAACTTCATAGTTTGCAACTTCGTCACTTTCTGCGTAGCTTGCTCACTGCATTGTCCTCCAAACTCGATAGTGTAGTTTATAGTCCCGCACTCCCTTGCAACTGCCTGGAGCACTAAGACTATCCTATCATCATATAGTCATTGTGCAAGATCCCCCATATACAACTTCAATATGCTCTCATTCACTCTTCCCGGAAAAGGTTCCCCATTCAGCTTCGTGAGCTGAACTGCGCCTCCATCTGTAATTTCTTTGATAATGTATGGCCCCAGCCAATGCATCTGGAATTTACGCGAAACTTTAGTGAATTTACTATCATATAGCAAGACAATATTGTTTACCTTGAATGTGTGAAGCTTGATGTGGCAATCGTGCCATGTCTCATTCCTTTTGTACTTACTAATGAAATCCTACCAAAAATCGATCCTCTTTGAGCTCCATCAGCTATGCGAGTCATTACTCCAAGGCCTCACGATCCTCCATATTCGTCAAGGCTGGTATTCGCAAGCTAGGCACAATATATTCCATCGTCATTATGGCTTATACACCATATACCAATCTGAATAATGTTTTCCCTGTTAGCTTCTTATAAGTAGTCCTATAAGCCCATGGTACTGCAGGTAGGCACACATCCCGCCATTACGCTGCACATTGCAGATCTTCATCAGCGCCTTCTCCAAAATCTTATTAAATGGTTCAACAGTTCCATTGGCCTATGGGTGATACATTGTACTCTTTTAATGGTAGACCTGGGATTCTTCAGTCAGCGCACTGATTGTTTCGTTCAAAAAGTGCGTACCCCTATCACTCATCAACACTTTTGGGCAACCAATATGGTTAATACATAATCAAACAAGAACTTTTCTACCGTAGCCCCTGTACAATCCTTAACCCGTTGTGCTTTCGCCCATCTGGTTATATATTCCATCATGGTGATGATATAGAACGCACCTGTTTTCTTTCCTGGGGGCTGAATTGGCCCAACAAAATCAATCACCCATTTCTCAAATGGCTACAAAGATACTTGAGGATGCAATGGAAACTCATCCCTTCATGATGGTCTTCGAGTTCTCTAACATGCATCACGTGCCTTACAATATGCATTGAAATCCTTGTGCAATGTTGGCCACCATATACCTGCGCACAAAATCTTTTGCGCAGTTGCCTTACCTGCATAATGACCTCCTGCAGCTCCCCTATGAGCTTTAGTGAGAATTATATCCCTCTCAAAGTCCTACCCATATCTTTGCAATATTTTGTCTGCACCCATCTTATACAAATGTCCCGCAATGACTGAAAAATCTATCGTGCGCACTACTAATTCCTTCTTTTGCTAACTTGTATACCCTTCCGATGCCATCCCTGCAGTCAAGAAGTGAATAATGTCTGAAAAATGATTATCCACTACGCTCACTACAAAGAGCTATGCATCTGGCAACCCTTCCTCTATATTATTGGGCTCCTCGCCTGTTTCGATCCGCGATAGATGGTAAGGTCCTGCATTTAATCTACCTGGTTTCACAATTACTTTAGAGTCATACTCCTGGAATAGTAGCAACCATCTACAGATCTTCCCCCCCAACACAGGTTTATTGACCAGGTTTTTCAAGGCAGAATGATCTATGTACATTTTGAAATGCCCTCCTAATAGATAATGCCTGAATTTTTGTAGCACGTACACCATAGCCAATCCTTCGTGCTTAATCGTTGAGTAATTCTTATCAGCCTTCAATAATTTCCTACTCACGAAGGATATGTTGGGTTATGTTATATTCTTTCCATGACTAGCCCACATAGTTAACTGGGGGGTTAGGACGGGGGCAGAGCCCCCCTTCATTGCACCGTTTGCGTAGTGGTGGGAGTCACAGGGGGTTTTTGGGGTGCAGGTAACCCCACTCTATGGGGTCCGAGGTAGCGCCCCGGAAAATTTTGGTTTTGGAACCTATGTTAGGTTGGGCAAACCCACCTATGGTTTTATGCATGATTTTCGCACATGTTTTTCGGATGCGATGGTTTTCGGTCCATGGTTTTAGACGCAATGGTTTTCGGTCCATGGTATTGGATGCTTCGGCATGTATAAATATGTATTATAACATTGAAAGGAACATAATGAAAAATCAAGCTGGTAGTCCCGGTTTTGGGATCTAGGGGAAACTCTTTGTGTATATGTGTTTTATGTGTTATGCTCTCACATTGTTTATTTTATGTGTTTTAGAATTCGTATGCAGTTAATTTCTGTATGGGGTTAAAACCTACATTTGGTATCAGAGTTGTTTTGGCTTCAAGGGGATGCCTTTATTGTTGAGGGGTTTCACTCGAGCCTGTGGTAGACCCTGTTCAGTGGGAGATCTGCAAGATTGATTCTGGTGGTGAAAGAAGATGGCGAGCAGTGGAAAGATAGAGATTGAGAAATTTAATGGTTAGAGTTTTGAGTTGTGGAAACTCAAGATGGAGGATCTGTTGGTGGATAAAGATTAGTGGATCGCGGTAGATTCGAGTACTAAACCAATGGGAGTGTCCAATGAAGAATGGAATAAGTTGGATCGGAAGGAAAAGATCACAATATGATTGTGTGTCTTAGATTCAGTATTGCTGAATGTATCAAGGGA
>Ga0115851_100380_pt1 | contig 19153 bp, 9 predicted proteins | sample InSIn2gowninarea_FD_83865 | JGI IMG/M metagenome (GOLD analysis project Ga0115851, IMG submission 83865)
TTCTAAAAATCATTCTAGTCTTCTTCCCAGTTTTAGATTGTAAATTCACTTGCACTGGTCTAAAGGACTAAGACGGGATCCAAAATGGCTAAGTGTGGGATCAACGAAGTAAAGGAGGGAAATGCATCCGAAAATGCTGCAAACTTGGATCACACACATAAAAACCATCAATAAAATCCAGAAGAATACACAAGACTCATGAATGACTATCACACCTCGAAACGACAGCAAATCAACACGTATTTCTAAGTGCGACAATTGAAATGACACATAACACAAGTTGTGACAACTGTGATGGCTGTGACCAAAAGGCGTATTAAGCCATAGGAATGTGTATAGAACATATTATAATGATATGTAATGCCACCTCATGAGGAAAACATAATATGACACTTGCAAAATGTGAACAACCTTGAAAGAAAAACATGCCAAAGAAAATATAACATGAAAATGCCACTTATTAAAGTGAAAAAAAATGACAGTCACGAATGTAAAAGCGACAATTGAGTAAACTCTCCATAATAAAAGTATAAACACAACCAAAGTGAGGGAGATTGCCAATGAAAGTGCACACTAACTTTCATCATGAGTTTAACATCGCACATGAACTATCTTGATGGATGGTTCTATACCTGTTCAAGCTTGCAAAAAGGAAGTGTTCTCATGAACTCATCAAAGACTGTGCATGTGAGTGCAAGTGAATTTACAATCTAAAACTGGGAAGAAGACTAGAATGATTTTTAGAACATCAAGTGACCATGGAGTAACCATAGAGTGACAAATTGTAAGATCCTCAGTAGGCTCTAAAATTCAATTTGGGAAAATTTTTGGAGGGTGTTGATCGCAGCGACAACACTTGGCGACACACTAGTAGAACTACATCTTCTCTGCTTAGGTTTAATTCTCTAAGTGAAAGGTATTAGTATTTTAGGAAGTATTGGTTCATCTTACGGATTACCTTGGCTTCCCTACTTAATTCGATTGTAGATATAGCCCCCTCCATTCCCTTACTCATTTAAACACATATCGAGGCTTGCCAAATCATAATTGTTTCAATCTAGGAAAGGGTAATATGTGCAGTGAGTTTAAGATATTCAGCTTATGATTTTCATCTTTAGTGTTGCTTCGCTACCAGTAGGCTTGGAAAGTACCCCGGTGGAGTCACTACAGAAGCACAAACGTTGCTTCATTTCCAACAAGCCTAGAGAGTACCCCGATGAAGTCACTTGCTTCGCCTCCCTGCATAGGAATCCTTTATCTTCTTTCACCCATTATTTATTTATTTACTAGGATCGTGCTTCGGCACTTATTATTTTGAATGGGCAGAAGAGGGATCCTGAATTATTGAGAGCATAGGAGGTTTCCCCTTCAAAGAAGTATTTATATAACCTTTCATATTAGTCTTCTTACATTATATTTTCCCATTATCCTTTCTCTACTTGACTAGATCAACAAGAAAAACACTATTAACTTATAATGTCGAGTTGAGGAATGAGGATCCTAGAATATATACAGGATTTATAACTCAACCAAAGGCTTTCCATTTGAGTGGATCATATTTTCCATACAAAAATCATTGAATTTAAAGATATGTAAATCCAAGATAGAGAAGAGGTAATAGATTAGACAAGCATTGTTCTTCATCACAATTTCCCTTTTTAAGTTTTGCCACATTGTCTTTTGAGCCAATAGGAGCATCTTTCATCCAAATTTTTACTAAGTAAAACAAAAGGAACCTACATGACAAGACAACAAAACAAATCCAAAAAATAAAGAAAATGGAGGCAAAACATAAAACAACATGAAAAATATACAATAAGATGTTAGGTCCCTATACTACTAGTGTAACCCTTTATTGTTATTATTGTGCCCCATAGAAGCTCATTATTGTTATTATTGTGCAATTACATTCAGCTCTGATTATAGTATGACGCCTTAGACTCCTATATATAGAAGGAGGTCTTGTCATTTGTATCATCCCAGAATCATTCATTTGTGTAATGTAAATGAGGTTGCCCCCTCAAAGAAGCTTATTTTTGAAGGCGTTGATCTCTCTTTTCTATCTTTTTCTGAGCTAGTTTCATAACATTTGGTATTAGAGCTTTGGATTCTAGGGTTTTGTTGCTCCAAACAAGTCATGGTAGAATTCTCACTATAACTTTTTCGCTACGAATTTTCAAAAGCTAAAACAAAAATCATTTGAGCCGAAATCTTTCTAAACCTCAGGTCTAAATTTTAGATCGTGTCTCGCTATAGTTTCAGAGATATGGTCTGAGGAAGTTAGGGTTTTTGCAAGCTCCAAAATTCAATCTTAAACAGGTCATCATGGAAGTTTCGCTATAATTTGTTTTCTACAAAGGTTCAAAATATAAAATTAACACCCATTTGAGCCACAATCGTGGTGCCACTCAGCCCCAAATTTTAGATCTTGTTTCACTATATTTTTGGAGATACAGTTAAATGAATTTAGGGTTTCTATAGGTTCTCGAATTACATCCCAAACAGGTGACCTAGGAAAAATCGTCATGACTCTCGCTTGGAGTATCTGATTCAAAGTTCATAAAAAGTGACAAAAAGAAGATGGACTGTATTTTGTTGGGTATCAATTTCAGAACCTAAGGTCAAAACAGTGACATGTGGCACATCATACAAATTCACTCTACTAAACTAGTCTATAATTAGGTCATCGTGGGAGATTGGACGTAACTCTTTCTTCGAGATTCCAATTACGATCAGACTTGTGGGGTTAGAAATAGGAATCAAAGGGTTACTGTAGGATGCAATTTCAGAACTTGGAGATCTGAAATTACATAGTTACAGACGTTTCAATATTGAGCTCCTAACATAAAGAAAAGGCAATATGAGGAAGTTTGATGGCAAGGATCATATAAATTGGATACTACAGATGGAGCAATATTTCGATCTCCATGAGGTGCAACTGTTACAAAAGGTACATAATGCATCTTCGTATTTAGAACTGGATCAATTTTTATGTTATAAAGAGCTTTGTTCTAGTAAACCACTTGTAATGTGGTCAATTTTCATGGAAGAAATGATAGCACATTATGAGGATACAAAGAGAAACACCTTCTTTAGCCAATTGATAAATCTCAAACAAAAGTGTTCAATGGTAGAGCACATTAGGGACTTTCAAAAATTTAATATAAGGGAAAATGATATTCCAGAGAAGCAAAGGATTGATGTCTCCATAGGGACTTTAAAGGATAACATTCAACAACAGGTTCATCTTTGGGAACCTAATTCATTGGAGAGGGAATTCAGGTTGGCAAGAAAAGTGGAAAGAAAAATTATGGAAACAAGGAATTCTACCCCTCACAACTATAAAGATGGAAATGTTGTTTCTCCTAGCCTTCCACAACCTACAAGGTTGACACCACAACAATTGGAAGAAAAAAGACCAAAAGGGCTTTATTACAATTGTGATAACAAATACACTAAAGGTCATAAGTGTGCTAAAAAGGAATTATTTTACATAGATTATGAAGAGGAGGAAGAAAAACATCAAGAAACATCAAAAGAAGAGGATATACACTAGGAACCTACCCCAGAGAAAGAAGAAATGAATCTGACCATATCTTGTAAAGCATTGGCAAGAATTACCACTCCTCAAACTATCAAGATAGAAGGACATATCAAGAAGAAAAATGTTCAAGAAGTGAAAGATCACATCGAGCATCAAGAAATGAATCCAACCATATCTTGTAATGCATTGGAAGAAATTACCACTCCTCAAACTCTCAAGATAGAAGGACATATCAAGAAGAAAAAGATTCAAGCAGTGAAAGATCACATCGAGCATCAACAACAAGTTCTCCAATTTTTAAAGGATAATGCCACTTTGGTGCAGAATCGAATAAAACAACAACAAGATCAACATCGCAGTGAAAGAAGTTTTGATGTAGGCGATTGCATATTTTTATGGCTACATCTCAGGCAAGCTATTTATGATAAGGAGATGTTGGCAATACTACATGCACTTAATAAATGGTGACCTTACCTAATGGAAAGACACTTCAAGGTAAAAATGGATCATGATAGTCTTAAATACTTTTTAGAACAAATATTATCTTTAGAAGAACAGAAAAAATGTGTCACAAATATGTTGGGTTATGACTTTAAAATCATCTACAAAAAAGGGAAGAAAAATGTTGTTGCGGATGCACTCTCAAGAAAGGAAGAGGATGTGGAAGCATTGTTTTGTGTTATTTCTATTATCCAACCAGATTGGATAAATGAAGTAAGGGATGAATGGAAGAAGGACGAAGAAGTGTGGCCACTCATTCAAAAGTTTCAAAAGGTCCTAGTTCAAACAATATTGCCAGAATTTGACGAGGAAGGAAAAATCATATTGGAACCTAGAGCAGTTAGAGAAACAAAAACCCGATAGCTACGAAATCATTCAATTTCAGAGTATCTCATTAAGTGGAATAACTTACCCTCTGAATATTCCACATGGGAGGACAAGAATTTTATACAGAAGCATAAAGAACTACTCAAGCATTGAGGACAAAACTTTTTGAAGCAAAGGGGCATGTTAGGCCTCTATACTACTAGTGTAACCCCTTATTGTTATTAGTACAACCCGCTTATTATATTGTTGTGCCCATGTAATCCCCATATTGTTATTATTGTGCCCCATAGAAGCCCGAATTATTCATTTTTTCTAATGTAAACAAGGTTTCACCCTCGAAGAGGCTTCTTTTGAAGGTGTTGATCTCTCTTTTCTATTATTTTGTGAGTTGGTTTCATAACATAAGAAAACAAGCAAATGCAAAGACTCGATGGAGAGAAGGGTAGAGGATGGATGCAACGCGAGGGAAACTAAATGCAACTAAGCTTACTCCTAACCTAACGGGATAGAAGGTCAGGGATAAGTGTAATGATATTTCCAATAAAGACATTGTAATTGGTCCTGACCTTCAAACACAAAGATAAGAGCAATTACAACCGATATATAATAATATGCAACAAAAAAAATGAGAACCTTAATATCTTGGACAAAAAATAGAAGGTATTTCTTAAAGGAAGAAAGATGTGTCATACCACCTGACTTTACCCAACCTGCCACCTTACCTATTTTATAAGAAAAAAGATCATTCAAACCTCTACAACTCCTCATGAAGGTGCCTACATCTATGTTGTTCTCCTTAAAAAACATCAAGAAAGATAAAAGTCTATTATTAGCGTAAATGGTTATTAGATAACATGCTTCTAACTAATGGTAGATTGGATCATGAAATTCAAAACAATCGTCTTGGAAATCCTAAAATCCTTGGGAGAAATGATTTTCCATTAATGGTGTGGAATCAAGATGAAAATCTTGCAAGGGAAAATAAATTTGATCATGTTCAAGAGGCTTGTCAAGATAGTGAAGGCCTGATGTTGAAGTGCCTCAACTAGTGGAGGATGAAGTGCGTCAACTACTTAAGAAGTGTCTAAATATTGAGATGATAAATGATAAATATCAATTGATGTAAAACAACCATCATTAGGCATACTAGTTGGAAAATGATCAATTGAATGATAGTTGTTATAACACGAACCATGATCAGATGGATTGATTAAGGAATAAGATTCTCGGGTGGGAGACAATAAATATAGATCAGTTTGAAAATATTTTTAAATGCTTTGAACAAGAGAATCATCTTCTGCATGTGTTGAATGTGACAAACCATCTACTTGTGACTAGTTACAAACTAGATTTACATCATAATTATTTAAAAGGAATGCAAAGATGGAAAACACATGAAACTAGTTGAGATGTAGTGGATAAAAAAGAGGAACTTGATTTAGCAAATAACACAAGAATTCATTAATACTAAAGAGGAAATTTGGTGCCATAAAGAAAATGAGCAGTATGAAAATATTCACAAGAAGGATTATGAGCTTATTACTTTCAAACAAATGTGGTAGGTATGAATCTGTTGGCCAAAGATAATCTTTAGCATGATCAACTTCAAAACGTCACTTATTCATGAAAGGTACATATTCCAAACTTGAGTTTGACATAAAATATGTGCATGAAGATGAAATAACTTAAACATAATCTTAAATCCAATTGGAAACAAAATCTTGAAATTTGAAAGAGCCATATTCAAAATAACAAACATATTTCAAGAAGGGATTTATGTTCAATGGAACCACGCAAAGAAAATAATCGTGTGAGAAAATCTAGATCTGACTTAGCTTATGGATCTTACCAGAGTCATGAGGACCTAGCATAACCAACAATAGAAGTTAAAGTGTGTAGGGACCAACCCTATATATATTTTTCTTTTCTTTTTTCCACAATAAAATACAACCAGAAGAGAAAAACATTGGGAATTCAAATTTATTCAACACTATTTAACACATCCCTGAATTTCATTTCACTGAACACATCATAAAATTTACATATATTTAACTAAAGCCACAAAGAAATCATACAAAAGAATATTGTAATACATATGTACTGTTCACCAAAAGACGAGATTCCACTTGATTTTTCGTTACTTGTCTTCCTTGGTTTTCGGTCACCTCCGAGTGTGAATGACAACGTACTTGAATCGAATGCAATGACCCACTAGTTAACCTCCCAATCTACACCTTGGGTACTCTTCTTCCCTGCGGACCCCCGAGCTGCAATGGGGTTGTACAGTGGAGGAATGTAATAGCTGGTAGAGGAGAGCACTCCTTGGCTCAAGAGTCCCTTCTCTAAAGTCCTCTACCTCACCAAACTCACTATAGTTCGTAGTCACTACTCTGACATAATCTCATTGATCCAACAATAGGGTTCCCAAAAGTCCCTTCTCCCATGGCTTGCTCCTTCTTTTATAGGAGTCCTCATAGGCGACACTTGGCATGTCATGCATAATTAATTATTTTTTTTATAATTCAATAGTTTGATTATTCACCCACCCATGTGTCACTCTCTCATCAAGGGTCTCCAAAATTATTTACTTTAATTTTAATTTAAAACTAATATTTTCCTCACCTCAACAAGATTCCTATTTCTTCTCCTAGTTGTCTCTTGATCCCCCTTTTTATTCCTTAATTTGTGTTTCATTACTAAAGTCAATTAATGAGTCAAGATTTGATCCCCTATCTACTCCCTAATTTAACTCAAGTTATCTCTTAGATGGATATTCTTATGTTGGTTGTTGCCACATGGAGGTTTTCTACATTTCTCTAAAATTTAATTTATTAATCTTATTTTAATTCACCTTCCTTTTCTCTTAATTAGGTTTAACTAGTTTATGATTAATATTTATCCTTACATTTATGTCCCTCTTTCACCTTTTTACCTAATTAAACTCTATAATCTACCTAATATTTTCCTCTTAACCCAAGTTTTATTCTTGATTTAATTACCTCAGTTTCTAACATCATTTACCCTTGATGTAAATTTACCTAGTTTTCATTTCTTGATTATATTTTTTGATTTATTTATTTTTAATGATTCCAAGGGTGCCAAGTTTGTTCATGCCCTTCAAGAACTTCCCTTGAACTTCCAAAGGTGCCATGCCTAACAATTTATTTGTGATGCCAAGAGTGCCAAGTTTGGTCGTGCCCTTCAAGAACTTCCCTTGAAGTTCCAAAGGTGCCATGCCTAACAATTTATTTGTGATGCCAAGGGTGCCAAGTTGGTCGTGCCCTTCAAGAAATTACCTTGAAGTTCCAAGGGTGCCACGCCAGTTGCCCTTCAAGCATTCAATGGCTATGAGGGGAAAGTATAGGTGCAGCAACAGAGGCCACTATAATCTCTTATGTTTCCTGCGATAGTGAGACTAATGGTGTCAAGGATCAAGGAATCCACCTTGATGCATGCCCCCCGGTAAAATCCTCATGAGCGAACCAACTTTAGGACATGCCCTCATGACATCGTGATCTTCAAGGCAAAGGTGTTTCAACCTTTCTAGCCCAAGTTACGGCGGGAGTGCTAGTGGATGAGATCAAGGACACTGTCCCACCCCTCCCATGTAGTTCCATCCAATTGTACAACCCCGTCACCCATATGTGAGTCATTCAGCCAAGAAACTAATATGTGCCTGCAACCATTAACATATCATCAGAATATAGATAAACATATATAGAAAGTTTTGAAATCGACTTAAAATTTCAAAAATAAAATAATATAAATTTTCATCAAACCAGGTGTCGTTAACTCATCATGTGCGAGTACCTCTGGTAGTTTCCTGCCATACTCAATATGTTATGAAACCAGCTCAAGAAAAGATAGAAAAGATAGATCAACACCTTAGAATTTAGCCTCTTCGAGGCGGAAGCCTCCTTTACATTACATAAATGAACAATTCTTTCATGATTCAAATGACAAAACCTCATTTCTATATATAGGAGTCTAAGGAGTCACAATATAATCCAGCCGACCTAACAATAATAATATAAAGCCACAAAAATAACAATAGAGGGATTCTATGGGGCACAATAATAACAATATGGGGGCAATAGGGGCACAACAATATTAATAAGGGGTATAAATACAATAGTAATGGGGTAATCACTAGTATTATAGGGACCCAACATTCGTGGCCAAGGGGTATTCTCAAGTAGAAGGGATTAAATATGAAGTGACATTTGCTATTATAGCAATGTACTTTTCCATCATATCAATTCTCTCTTTGGATACACAAACGGGGTAGAAGATCCACCAGATGAATGTGAAGACAACATTCCTCAATGGAGTGATTGAGGAGGAGATGTACATTGAAAAACCTAAAAGTTTTGAGACCTTTGAAAGAGTGTCACATCTATTTCGACTCAAGCAAGCATTTTATGGGCTAAAGCAAGCACCTCCTGCTTGGTACACTAAGATGGATAACTACCTCACTAGGTTGGGTTTCACCAAAAGTGAACCAAATGCAAACCTTTACCACATTCTGGTAGAAGGTAAATTGTTGATTATAATCTTATATGTTGATGACTTGATTTTGACCAGTGATGAACAACTTATCAGAGCATGCAAGGAGGACCTTACAAGAGAATTTGATATGAAATACATGGCTTTGATGTGTTATTTCCTTGGTTTGGAAGTATGGAAGTGAGAAGGGGAACTTTTTGTCTCTGAGGGAATGTATGCCAACGAGATACTTTAGAAGCTCCACATGGACAGATGCAAACCCATGGAGACTCCTCTAGTGACCAACTAGAGGAAAGAAGATATCACTTTAGGTGAGGAAGTGGATGCTACCATGTAAAGGCAGTTGTTGGGTTCTCTTGTGTATTTGGTGAACAAACACTCAAATATGTGTTATGCTATCAATCAGTTGAGCCAAGCCATGGTTTGACCGACCAAATTATTTTGGAGGGCTAATAAACATGTACTATGGTACGTCTAAGGTACCACTAAGTTTGGACTTTGGTATAGACAGACAAAGGGAGTGACACTACAAGGCTTCATAGATGCAGATTGTGCGGGAAATCCATCAGATCAGAAGAACACTTCAGGAGGAATTTTCAGTGTTGGGTTAGTAGCAATTCCTTTCTACAATAGGAAGTAGAGATCAATTGTACTTAGTGCAGCAGAAGAAGAGTACATGGCTACCAATCAAGTAGCTTGTGAAGCTATTTGGATGGAAAAGATTCTTATTAGGTTATTTGGTCAGATGATGGACCCTGTTGTGATTCACTGTGACAATCAGAGTTGTATCAAACTCTCTGAGAATCTATCTTTTCACAATCGATCCAAGCACTTTGATATTTGGTATCACCATCGACGAGATTGTGTGCAAAGGCGGATCATGTTGTTGTAGTACATTTCGACAGAGGAACATGATGCAGATATTTTGACAAAGGCCTTGTCAAGAGGAAAATTCGAGTTCCATAGAAGTAGTATTGGGATATCTGATAATCCCTTTCTTGCTAAAAGGGAATGTTGAAAATATAGCAAGAAATACCTAATTTAATTTGATTAATTTAGGAGAAAATCGAAATTGTACATCCTCAGATAATTTTCATGAGTTATTATCACTCAATTAACTTAGTTAGTTCGAGTTGGAGGGAGAACGTGAGTTGTGTACATTGATTCCTAAATTTTAGGAGCCTAGGTTGAGTTAATTTCAGCTGTAATAATTCAATTCAGTTAAATTGAGTTAAGGTCAGTTAAACTAGTTCCAACTATTGGAGGAACTAGTGGGAGGTCTAACAGTGGGGTGCATCTTCAGTGTTTAACCAATTAACTAATCAATCAACCTAAATTACTCATTCATGCATGAAATTCGAGTTACCTAGTTAAGTTTGGAGTTGAAGGGAAGGGAGGCTTGAAAATTGGCTAAGAATTGGCCAAGGTCAGTCACTCAGGAAGAGGATAGAAAATACTTGTGCAGGTTGAGCTCAAGGTTGAGGAGAGCATGTTGTATTCATCCATATTATTTGATTAATGCAATACACATAGTAAGGGGTTTCGAGTATTTGTGTTGAATCTTGATGCATGTTACCGATTTGTGTTCTTGATCGTGATTGGTAGAGTATATTTAAGCCTTGTGTTTTAATAAATTTCATGAGCAGTTTGAATCTACAATTAAAATTCTACATATTTCATTATTAATTCATATTTAAAATATTTTATCCATAACCTACATTGGATATGTTATGATATACAACATTAAAATATTTTCTTTCAACATTTTTCTATATATAAATATATATGATTTTTCAAATACCATGGGCAAATACCATGGGTTGTTAAATCTAGAAACCAAAAGCTACCAATAGTAAAACTTCATATATATCTATATATAGAAAAAAATGTTTAGACATTTTATTTTAATGTTGTATCATTGTGGGTTATGAATAAATTATTATAATATAAATAATATTCACATATACTTAAAATATATATTAATAACAAAAAAAAAAAATTAATGTGTGATTATCTATGTTGGTTATAGTCAACATTGTTTTTTTATTTAGAAAATATTTTATTTTTATTTTAAGAGCTACATATGTCAACTCCAAATTGAGCATGGACATACTTACACATCCTCTTCACACTAGGTTGTAGAATGAACCTTTGGGCTCAAAAATTGAGCACAAACATAGTTACACATCGCCTTCACACCAGACTATAAAATGAGCCTTGACTCAATAAAAGTACATTGTTTTTTCTTCAAAGCATGCATGTATGTGGAATATTTTGAACTCCTTTGAACATGTTTTCCCCATAGCTTACATTTATATGAAATATTTTAAATTACTAAAATAAAATAGGTTCGACTCTTAAATCAATACTAAGTTCTACTATTAAATTAATGAAAATATTGGTATTTTAAAAAGTATATTTTAATTATTTTATTTTATTTTTTAAATATGATAATACAATTTTTCAATGATACTATGATTTTACATTAAGTGTGTTTTTCAATATATATATGAATTTAGTATTTCAAAAAAAATCTGCAAATTACATAATTTAACTTTACCATTTCAACAGTTCTTTAACTAATTTGAGACAGACCACCTAGCCAAAAATTGCCCAAAAGCCTCCCATAAAAATTCTGCTAGAAAAAATCACCTCAAATCTACATGGTGGGAAGGAGTACAAAAAGAACACTACACTGTCGTCACAAAAGAATACTCTCGAGAAAACTCTAAATTACAAGAAATCGGGCAAAAAAGAAACAACTCTCAGTTATGAGGTTTTGAATACCGCTTAAAATAAATCTTCATTTAACAACAAAGCTGATCTCCTAGACCAAACTTCTTCTCCGACTATCTCCAAAAGGACAAACACAATAGATCGTGAAGCTAAGACAGCAATGTCCCAAGAACCAGAAGAAATGAAGGAGATGCAAGATAAAGAAAGTTGGAAGACCATAGAGAAGAAAAAGAAAGCTACATCACCAATCTCGCAAAGAAAGACTAGGAGCGAGTAAAGAAAGACTAGGAGCTAGACAATTACAAATTAAGAAAATTATAGCTTCAATAGACCAATTTGGTCTCAGAGGTTAACCACCACCACCATCATATATATATATATATATATATATATATATATAATTATATTGGTTCATAAAAATATTTAAAAATAAATGTATTTGGCGGAGGACCACGAAATAGAATTCTCAAAAAATTGTGTCCACATATAAAGCACTGAAAAGCAAATTAAGGTTAAGCGATGGTAAATTCGCATAGGACCATTAGACCACAAGCCATTTCAGCGATAGAACAACATCTAGTTTAGGGTAAATTGCAAAATGTGTTTTCGAGACACATTCTTTGGAGTAAAGTTTTTGTCCAGGCACATTCAAAAGCATTGAGAATAAATCCATGTTTCCACGGAAGAGGGAGAGGATTCGTCTTCGAAAAACGAGTTGCGGAATCGATAATTTCCATATATACATTTTCCTCTGCTATGGCGACTTCAAAATATTTTGAAGTCAAGCTACGTACAGAAAGAGGATCGGAGAAGAACGAAGGCGTATCTTAGACTTCACATGTATCTTACATAGACATTTATGGAGTGCCACAATGCACGCAATAGAATTCCGCCCATTCACTCGTTTTACAGAGGTGGGAGTTATGGTCAACCAAGCTTTTATTGGAGTTATCACTCCACTCGTGTATATTGGTGAAATGAAGAACGAGAACCAAGTAAGAGGGTTAAAGGGGCAACTCCTATTTCCAACCCCATAGAAAAGCAAATGCTCCCTGACATGCTAGGCATTTAGCTCTTGCCCTTTCTCTCCAGGCTGCTATCTCGATTCGCGTGCTGTCACTCAGAAAGCAAAAGCTAAATGCCTGGCATGTCAGGGAGCATTTACTTTTCTATGGGGTTGGAAATAAGAGTTGCTGAGGGTTAAACCAGAGCAAAGAAATAACAGGAAACCAACCTAAAATAATAAAATATTCATTTTTCTCCGGTCATACTCAAGATGTGATCTGTCAGGTATTTGGAATAAGGCTGGAAATGCTCCAGTGAAGATGACATCACTCTGCTACAAAGTCTTGGCAATAATCAACCACAATATGAAATAGGTATTTCTTTTTGCAACCACACTATGATATAGGTATTTCTTTTTGGTTCGGGGAGGTTGGTAGTGATGTGAAACGATGTGAGGCCAGGTTGATTAGTGAATAGGTATTTCTTTTTGCAACCACACTATGATATAGGTAGTTCTTTTTGGTTTGGGGGAGGTGGGAAGTGATGTGATGTTAGGCGAGGTTGACTAGTGGTTTGAAATTGTGTGTCTGCATATTTATTGGTAGATTTCATATTAATTGGAATTTATAATGTGTTTTTTAATTTTTTGAATGTAAAGTTAAACAAATGTTTATGTAGAATTGGTTTTTTTTTATTTGATGGATGAAAAGTTAAATAAAATAAATTAATGAATTTAGAGTTAAAATAAATTTATAATGATTTTTCATAATATTATTTATATTTATATAAATTCAGTTATATAAATTGAATGGTTGGTAAATACAATAAATATCAACTTATAAAAGTATTATGATACATCTCACATTTTTAAAATTATCAATAATTATACATAAAACAAATTAAATTATAACTTTAATTTCCTATTATTAATAATAATGATAAACAAATTAATATATAATAAAATACATATGCATTCTTAAATATGGAGATTTACTCCAATTTTAATCTACGGATTCTTAGTTTATAAATAAGATTTGTTACAGTCTTGTGGGTTATCAATAACACATGCTCAAAATACCATAACTCACTTCCTGTTTATGTGACATTTTTTAATTAATAATTTTAATTAAAAGGGAAAAAATGACACAACTACTTTGGGAATAATTTCAACTTTTGGTTTGGGAAAAAATTTCAACCTTTTATTTGTATATACTAATGTGAATATTTTAAAATATTCAGTAGTAATTAAATTCCACAATTTACTTAATAATTATTAATAATTAAAGATAAAATTTTGAAAACCTTATTATAATATAGACATAGTTACATACGATGATTCCACATTTGAGGTTCATACTCTTTCCATAGATAGCCAATCATTGCCAGTCATTGCCAAACAGTAATCATAGCCACCATACATCATTTCCGATCATCGCCAGCCAGAAGGTCATAGCCTATAGTCTTTCATAGCCAGTAGTCATCCCATAAATAAGGTTATTACCAGAAGGTGAGCTTATTGCCGGTCATATTGCCAGTCATTGCTAGCCGGTCATTGCAAGAAGGTCATAGTAAGCCAGTCATAGTAAGTCAGTCATAGCTGCTGGGCTCATGGGATGGGATACTCGGCTTGGATACTTGGGTGGAGGCAGTCATAGCCTAGAGCAACCGTACATAGATCTCGACACTTGACCCTCTACCTCGACAAAACCATAGCCCTCAAAATCTATCTCGAATTCCACCTCGAACTCGATCTCGGCCCCCTACCCTACAGATAAATTGAACCTCACCCCTACAGAGAACTCGACCTCGAACTCAATTACCCTACGGAACAGGAGTTACTACCAACTCGATTTGATGGATGATCATTACTTATGATGCACCTGAGGATCATCGCCACATGGTCTTATTCACGCTAGGAAGGAATGCTAGTCAGGGAGGAGGTTTGTGGGTGTTGCCCAGATAGTGATTGATTTATAACATCTTGAGAGATGGGCGGTCCCACAGACAATAGAAAACATCTACTGAGATGGTGGTCCCATGGCCCTATTTTTAGTCAGGCAAATGAAGACTAGACAGGAGGGCCCTTACTTCTTCATAGGGGTCATTCACTATTCATATGGTGAGGGATACCTAGCCGGGAGAAGACTTAACCAGGAGATCTAACCATAGCACCCAGACCTACTCGACAGAACCACAGCCCTAGAACCTAGACCTTGAACTAGACCCAACCATGGCCCTTGACCTCGACCTAGACCGAGGTAGCTATAAGTGGGTTGTTTGATGGAGTAGGTATAACAATAGTGGTAGTTATAGGTTGTTCATGAGGTGCCTAATTAGATTATAGGATTTTAGGCTATTATTGTTAAGGTTATAGTTGTGGTTATGACTATGGCCAGGTTGTGCAACAGCTTCCGCAACTATATCCCTTATAGTATTGTCATTATGGTTACAATTGTGGTGAGCTCTAAGAGCATGTTCAATAACACCTGATTTTCAAAAGAGAATAGGTCGCCTTATATTACAAAGTTGACAGATCTAGGATCTTTTATATGGTAGCTAGGTGGTAAGGTGATTCTTATAGCACTCCATCTAGAGATCTATACACAAAGCCTTAGTTAAGATTATATGGAGGTTATCATCAGAGAATTTGGTTTCAAAATGGGGTCCTGGTATCAAGGGCAAGCCATACCGCGGTAGCCATTCGTGGACTACCAACACGCCAGCCACGCGCGGTAGCCATTCGTTATCTTTACCGTGTATCAAGGGCAAGCCATATATCCCCACTTAGGGTTATCAGCCACACTACCACTAGCTCTCCTTGGTTATCAGTAACACTACCGCTACACCCGCTAGCTATCCTTCCAATAACAATCTCCATGCATGAACAGCTCCTGCCTGCCTTTAGTGCATGGATAACGACCCCAGTTTATGCGGTGAGTGGTACGGAACCAGGCGTTACCGCCGGAACCAAGAGTAAGCCTTTCCTTCCAATATCCTTGCTCTCTCTTTGGTCGAGCAAGCGGCTTCGCACCTTAAAAAGCGGACAAGCTACTTCGTTTCAATTTGACTTATTGGGCTCTCAAATAAGTAACTAAAAAAAGTTCGACAGGCTCACCCTCACCCATATGATGGATGAGCGAGAAATCCCTCACCATATGAATAGTGAGTGACTCCGTCCCTTTCTTTCCTCTAAGAAAGATATAATACTCAGGGGGGGGTATGTGGGGAAAGGAAGAACGCAAGCCGAGATAGATCAATGATAACTAGCAATGGGACGAATAATAGATAGGGTCAAGCGAGAAATAGGTGAATAGATAAGATAGGTCAACTAGATAGGTGACTCCATCCGAGAGCAGTAGGTGGATAAAAGCCTGCTTATAAGATGAAGGGGTAAGGTGCATGCTAGGTACGGTACCTTTTGTAACATATACGTTTCTCCGAATTGGGGTGGTTTGTGGGTCGAGTGGAGAGTGGAATCAGGAGGGTGATTCTTCGTGACTTCGAGGGAACGGGAATAGTTGTCACTTTGATTGAGAGGAACGAAAAGCAGATTGATTGAATTCACTTTCTTTCTTTGTTCCCCCACCCAGTCCGGTCTCCCGCCCCGATGTAAGTTTACCCTCGATCTCCTAGCGTCCGAGCGAGCGGTTCGTATCCTCACCCCTTGCACCCCTAAGCACTTGCCGTACACCCTAGAAGCTTTACCTGCGAAAACCTTACCCCCTACAAGCTATCGACCCTGCCTGCCTTATGTGTGGAAGCGTATCCGCCTGCCTGATCCACCTGCCCTGGAAGATAAGGAAGCGTAGAAGCATGGAGTTGCCTTTCTTATGGCTAGAGTAGAGGTATTGATTCTGATAAAGCCCGGTAAGGCCTTCCTTCCAATAAAGAAATCCAATTAGCAATGGGCTCGGCTTCAGCTTATCTCTTGATCACTGCATCGGCTCTTGCTTGCGTTGCTCTCCCTCCCTATCAACGGGCTTTCCTTCCCTATGTTGCTTGTCGTCCTTTCTTTTCTGTCTTTCTAGCCTGTCTGGTGTGTGTGGGTTTTTTGGTGGGGGAGTGAGCTGTGTGTTGCAGGCGTGCGAGAGGGGTTCGGGGGCTCCGGGTGATCCGGTTTCCGGTTCGGAGGTGAGGTGATGAGAGGTGAGGTGATGAGAGGTGTGAGGCTCCAGTTTATGGTTATAGGTTCGGGGTCTCCATCTTTTGGCTCTGTGTATCCAGCATGTGTGACATACACGTAGGGGGTTAACCCGCATGTGATTGGATGAAAAAAAGGTGGGTATCCATCTAGTTTGATCCAGTTTGATCTGGTCTGGGCAAGGATAGTCCCACCCAATGGGATGGAAAGGAGACAGACAGGGAGGGAGGGGAAAGGAGAGAAAAATGTGATTCAAAACATGATTGAATATTATCGTATACAAAGATATATCTCATTATATATGTAATTTCGCTTGAAATTAGATCGATCTCGCGAACCTCTGCCATGCCTTCCAATCATGAATTATAGCAGTCATTTATGTAATTACGCTTTATTATATACGTAATTTAGCTTTAGCAGACAATGTTGCTATGGGCATATGTCATTATGCAATTTTGAGAGATCGATTTCTTCCCCTCAAAGCCTGAGCTGAGCATAGCGAAGGTGAGGGGGAGGTTGTGTAAGTTAGGTCATCGCTTGCCTGCCCGAGATAGCGTTTGCCGAACGTGTTCCAAAAGGTTGATACATACATCCTTTTTTCCCAGTTGTCCCAGTTTTACCCCATAGCAGACATATAATTACTGTTCGAACAAGGTTGATACGTCTTTTTGGACGATATCTGCCTAAAGTTTCCTTGCTCGCTGTATGGTTAGGCCCGGTAGAGTTGTTTCACCCGTGAAAGATCCGTTAGTTGCAGTGCCTGCTGGAGATTCATAAGATATAATTCCATAGCTCTTAGCCGCGAAGTCCCCATAAAAAGATCTATATCCATATCCCATGCCAGCAGCAGGGGCAATAGACCGAGTCTTACCACCAGCAGTAGAGAAGGTGGCAGAGACGGTAAGAGTTTCAGTCCCTGAGGGTGTAACCTATTACGTATATTAATGCCGTGATTCTCTTCTTAGGGACACAAAACGAGGGGACCATTCAGTTTCATATACAGATCCAGAGCCATATCCATAGGGCCATCTTTGGACCTTCGTCTTTCTAATTTCATAATGAATGAAATGGTACACGGGGGAAGTGAGCAAGAGCGTCTCCTTCTCTTTCTCTCTTCTGCAGAGGCAAAGGCAATTGGGTTTAAGACTGGATCAAAAGAATCTGGTTCTTAATCAATTGGCTCTTAAATAGGATAAAATGCTGCTATTATATATGTAATTATGCAATTTTGAGAGATCGATTTATTCACTGGCATTTTGGTAGCAATATAGGGTGAGCTTGCCGAACTCTCGACTAAAGGAGAGGTAGGAATGATCATATCAGATCAGTCGTTGCAGGTAAGATCATTTCGAGTCATTGCAGGAAGGAGATTCCGTCATATCATTATCTAACGATGCACCACTCATGTAAATGATTGATTTTCCTTGCCCTCAGAAGCGCAAGCCCCTCCGGGACCTTCTATTCATCTACTGGTGTAAATGATTGATTTTCCTTGCCCTCAGAAGCGCAAGCCCCTCCGGGACCTTCTATTGGTGGTATTCATACTTGCCCCTCGGAGAGTAACCAAAGCTAACTATTGACCATGATGCATCGGTCGGTGAATCTACCCTCACACACATGCTCTTCCGTTACTTCAATTAGCAGGAGATCAGACTAGCACCTTACCTCAATACCGTACGATATACCTTTACCATACGATATACCGCGAACACCACATCCATGTACCTTCCTCAGGACTCTATGGCTCACCTTCCCTAAACTAGCGGGATATAAGACTAGCTCCTTACTTAAACTAGCACTTGCTGACCTTACTTTGCCTACCTTTTCTATCACAGCAGGATAGCTCTTTCCTTACCAACCTTACAAGACCAACCTTACCTGAACTAGCGGGAGATAATACTAGCACTTCACCTCACCATTTACCTTATAGCGAGACCAAAGCGCTTGGTCAAACCAAACTGAAAGACCTAATCTTAATCTTTCTTTCACGCTTGGTTAACCCAAACTGAAAGACCTACAATCCTGCCTGACTTTATAGAATAGGGAGGCTAGCTAAAGACTTCCCCGGAAAAGACTCCCCCAGCCAAATGTCCTGTTTCCCCTTCAGCGATAGAAGGGAAGGGCGAGGATCAAAGTAGTTTCCCTAATCAAGCTTTCGGAGTTTCCTCTCCTCTCCTCTCCTCTCCCTTTTGGTCGAGCACCTAAAGGTTCAATTTACTTATTGGCCCCTCAAATTAAGTAACCAATGGTCGAGCCTGCTTGCGCATCCTTATCAGTCGAGCCCCCTAAAGGGTCCTTATCAGTCGAGCCCCCTAAAGGGTCCTTATCAGTCGAGCCCCCTAAAGGGTCCTTATCAGTCGAGCCCCCTAAAGGGTCCTTATCAGTCGAGCCCC
>Ga0115851_100383_pt1 | contig 19112 bp, 15 predicted proteins | sample InSIn2gowninarea_FD_83865 | JGI IMG/M metagenome (GOLD analysis project Ga0115851, IMG submission 83865)
GGATTGGGTCTGGAGATAGACGATTATATCCCCATACCACGAATCAGTAGTACTAATAAGAAACAAGGATTCGTCCACAATGGGCTCTTCCGCCACAGTCTCTGTATCAGTATGCGGGAAATCACACATCAATTCCGCAAAAACTAAGGATTTCTTAGACTTAGATTTTTTAAACTCCAAGTCGAACTCCTGCAGGATAACTATCCATTTGGAGTACTTGCCCCCTAGCAGTTGTTTAGTCAAAATATAGATCATTGGGTTGCAATCCGAAATGACTGTAGTCTTATGGAGTAGAATGTAGTGACGAAAACGCTGGACAGCTTGAACAGCTGCCAGTGCCAATTTCTCCACATGTGAATATTTTAGCTCAGTTGGGTTTAATGTCCGACTAAGGTAATATATCACATGTTCCGTCGCGAATTCATCTTCCTGAACTAAGACCATTCCAATGGTGGAATGGGATGCAGTGAGGTACAAGAAGTAATCCTGGTTGTAGTTGGGAGGATGCAGTAACGGTGCATGGGTCAACGCGTGCTTGAGTGCATCAAAAGATTTCTGAGCTATCTCATCCCAATAGAATGGAATATTTTGTTTCAACAACCAGGTAAAACCTTTTGTAACTTCGACGTAGTTAGGAATGAATCGTCGTAAAAAGTTTGCTTTCGCCTGCAAACTTTGGAGTTGGCGAAGACTCGAAGGAGGAGGCAGTTTGATGATAGCTTCTACCTTCGAGGGATCGACGCGAATACCGGCCTTTGAAACTACAAATCCTAGCAATCGTCCCATTTCTATACAGAAGACACATTTGTGTGGATTCAACCGAATTCGATAATGCCTACACCTCATAAAAATTGCTCATAGATGGATAAGGTGATCAGCTCGATGTAAAGAATGAGCAGGCAGATCATCGAGATACGGTTGCACAATGTGCTTGATGTCATGAAACGCATAAGACATCGCCCTTTGAAAAGTTGCTCCGGCATTCTTAAGCCCAAAAGGTAATTTGCAGTAAGCAAATGTCCCCCATGGACAAATGAAGGCCGTTTTTGGTTGATCGGCAGGTAGAATATTGATTTGATTGTAACCGGAAAAACCGTCCATAAAGGAAAATATTTCACTGCCAGCACAATCATCAATTATTTGATCGATATAGGGCATTGGGTAGTTGTCTTTTGGACAAGCGCGATTAATATCCCTATAGTCGATGCATATTCTTATTGTTCCCTATTTTTTGTTAACTAGAACAATATTCGATACCCAATCCGTTAACGGAATTGGATAAATGAAACCTGCTTTAAACAGCTTCTCTACTTCTACTTTAATTGCAGTGGCTTTTCGTGGGTGAATCTGACGCAAACGTTGCCGGACGGGTTTAGCGTCCGGGTAAGTCTTGATCTCATGGACAACAATTGAGGGATCAATTCTTGGCATTTCCTCATAGGACCAGGCGAACACGTCACGAAATTCTTGAAATAGGGCCTTGTATGTTTGAATTTCGTCAGCTGTACACGAAGCACCTATATGAATGTTCTCAAGAATCCCAGGTTTGACTGAAATGTCAATGGGAATAGTTCGAGAAATGTTTCCCAAATTCAGCTCTGAATCAGGATGTTTCATTGGATTCTGAGCGTCTTTGACATATTCAGCTATAAAGATTGATGAGAAATCATTTTCAAAACAATCATCCTCAGGTAAAAACGAAGATCTGTGATGGAGATCTTCCCATGGTAAATCGTCTACACATAGGACTTCACGAAGTTGCTCGTCAGATGACACAATTTCGGGAAACGCTATTAACTCTGAGGTTGATGTGAAAAGTGATTCCTCACGGACCACATTCATTTGGTCAATTTTGGTTGAACGCGGGTCGGTAAAAGATTGCACGGATTCATTGGCAATTTCATACGGACTCAAGGGCATAACATCACCAAACAAGTCTATTTCAGATTCAGAAGGGACGATCCAAGGATCGTCATAAACAATGTGGTCTGATGTAATCATATGAATGGATGCAAATGAAGACACTGTGTTGATTGGAGGAAAAGGAAAAGTTCCCAGTAAACCGGAATCTTTAACTAATCCTACTCCAACATCCTTATAAGGGATAGTCGTTTTACCAACATGCTGGATAGTCTTTGAAGAGGCTGGGTCGGACGAAAAGTAAGCCAGCTGGTCTATTGTTACGATCTTACCATTATGTGGAAACTTTATTACTCGGAAGACCGATGAAACGACCACTGTCATAGCGTAAGACCAACTGCGACCCAAGAGAAGGTTGTAGTCTAGAGGGGCATCAACCACCTCCACATCCAGACTAACAGTTTTGCCTTCAACCCCTATAGGCAAATCCTATAGAATGCCAAACGGATGAAACCCACGGCCATCAAAGGCCTTAAGAATTTTCGGGGATTGATTCAGTGAAGGAGAACCAAGCGATCTCCAACACTGTATCGACATAATACACGTGGAAGCTCCCTCATCAATTACAGTCCGATGAATAGGCCTGTTTTTGACTATTACTGGGATCTGGAAAGCCATCTGATGAGGCAAACGTGGTGTACTATTTTCTAGATCAAAGATTATTAGGTTCGGGTCCTGAACGTCAACAGCTCCTATAGCCGACAAAAGTAATTTACGCTATGCTGGACATGATTGCAACACTTCCAAAGCCGACATTGCTGAGGGTGAAACAGCTAAATCCTCAACAATGTTATAATTCTGGGCCACTCTCGCATGTGGATTGAAAGTAGACTTTCGAAGTATACCCTTGGCGGGCGGTTTGATTACTAAGTCTGGGTTAGGTTTCTCGATCTATAGTGGATCGGAACCGGGAGCTGAGGTTGATGGATTTGATTGAGAAGATTCTGCTTCTTTGCCATCAACAGGACTTTTACTACCATAATCTTGCGATCGAGTCGCAATCCTAACATGTGACATCATCAATATGGGTTCTTCACTGGCACTCGAGGAATAACCTATCATCTTACTCTCCTGCTTTGGAAATGGATCTTTCAAAATAGCAGGAGTTGGGGAACCTTTGATGATTTTTACAACCTCTGCCCAATGAGGGCAATCTCTTGTAAAATGATCCTCTTCAAAAATAAGAAAAGGATAACGAGGTTTGCGCTTTTCATCATTGGTTTCTGTCTTTTCAGTTTTCTCCTTTGGAGTTTTGTCTGCTTTATTCTTCTTCTTGCCTTTCTTTTTTCCACCGTTTTTTGATTTAGCCGTAGATGACTCTATAGCGTGAATATCGGCAGAAATTTCAGCAAAAGATTCTCCTGTCGGGGAGTCTGGTAAGGTTATAATAGGAGAAGAATTCTTGGAGGATTTCTTCTTACTTTTAGGATTTACCGTACTTATCATGCCATCAGCAGCATGAGATCCCGAAGGAGTAGCAGCGATTTGATTTGACTTAGGAAGATCTCGGATCTTTTCGTGTAACGTACCTGACTGAGTATAAACTAAGTCAAGGTACTACGCTTGAGTAATCACTTGCTCCTCAGTAACTACTCCGGCCTTAGCTACGTCTTCAGTAATCTTCGGTAACAATGATTTAACAAACCATTCAGCTAAGATTTGGTCCGGGATAAAAACTTTCACTAACCGTCTTTGACGTCTCCATTCATGAATATGATCGGAAATATAAGTGGATGTCGATTGTTTTAGTGAAGTTAGTAACTCCGTGCCATTATCATATCTGACCGGCAACTGAAAATGAGTTAGGAACGAGGTAGCTAACTGGCTAAAATTATAAAAAGAGGCCCGTGGTAACTCAATGTACCACTTGGCCGCGAGACCAATGAGTGTACGCTGGAAAAGACATAAGCGGATCGAATCATCCGAGATGGAATTAGAGGCGCACCAGAGGTGATAAGACATCACGTGATTTGATGGATCCTCTCCTGGCTTACCTTCGAACTTGGGTATGTCACTGGGCAACTTATTTGGCATTGGTGGCTAGAACAGAAGATAATTGATTGGATCGTTCATGAGGCGCGTCAAGTCAGGTAGATCCAAAGTTGTAATGAACGGTAACTGACGGTTAGGGTCCCTAAAACTCTGAGTCATCATACCAGCCCCAGGAGGAGGATATCCAGGATAACTAGGAATAAGAATCGCGTTCGGGATATTATTTCCTCCCGGAAAACCAGGATTAACCGGACCGTACTGGGGTTGTTGAGGTTGTTGATAAGTGTACCCAGGATACGGTTGATACTGGTAAACTGGCGGTTGCACAGCAGGACCGTATTGGTACTGCCCCTGGTACGGTTGATAAGTGAACTGAGGTTGGGCTGTTACAACCGTACTTGGACCAGGTTGCCCTACAAGTATCTGAACCATAGTCTGAATTGTAGGTCCAGACTGAGGCAAAGATGCTTGAGGGATCGAGGTAGGAGTAGTAGAAACCGGTGCTGTTGATACTCCGGACGTAAGTGTGGTAGATGGAGTAGATATTGCAATAGTTGCAGCAGCTGTTTGGGGTGGAGTACGAGGTGTACTAGGCCCGAGCTGTGAAACCACAGAAGGTGCAGAGGTTTGAACGGTAGACTGGATAGGTTGCTAGTTGGGATTAGAAACTAAAGGTTGTCCAGTTGAAGATGACGACTGCACTTGCAATACCGGTTGAGGTTGATTCCACACTAACGTCATTCCGGGGTATGGACTCATAGCAGGTTGACCATATTGAGGACCATAACCTGGTTGAGGGTAGGGTTGGTAATTCAACGATACATTTCCGGTTCCTTGAACAAAAGATTGACCAGAAGGTGGTTGATAACCTTGGGGTTGATAACCCTGAGGTATGTACTGATACTGAGGTTGACCTTGAGGTACATATTGATACTGGGATTGACCTTGAGGTACATATTGGGCTTGGGGTTGACCTTGAGGTATGTACTACCCCATAGGTATGTACTGTCCTTGAGGTTGCCCCCCAAACACAAATTGAGTACCTTGAGGTTGCCCCCCAGTCATGACTTAAAGACCTTGAGGCTGCCCCCCAGGCGGTAAATGGCCACCTTGAGGTTGAGAACTGGGAATTGAACCTGACATCATGTAAATATCTCCTACGCCCAATGGTTTATTACCATTGTTTCCAGTTAATAATCCATGTTCAATGGGTTGAGGAGATGCTCCCGCAAAAGTACCAGAAAGGGACTGATACCTAGAGGGAACAGAAGGACCGTCATACACAAAAGATTCAGGTGATTGAGTAAACGTGGATGACTGACCTGACATATTTACAGGAGTATAAATACCTCCAGGTGGATAAGGAGCATGAGATGGAGAAAAACTTAACCCTGAGTTGTCTAAATAATTAGTTAACGAAAGATACCAAGTAGTACTCCTTGGTGGACTGTAAAAAATGGATTCACGCTCCCTTAGTTCGATAATAGGTTGATTTTCAGGGATAGATAGACCTTCCTCTTCCTCAGGAGAAGCAAGTTCTTCAATAGCTATCAAACCAGAAGGAAGATTTTCGGTGATGACTCTCTCTACCCTAGGTGAATCAGGAACACTAGAAGTTGGAGTAACAGGTTCAGATATCTCAGGTTCTTTGCCTATATCACTAGTAGATGAAAAACTACCAGTAAGCTCAGAAACTGCAATAGCTTCAGGATTATAACCTGTTTCTAGACTTTGGTAATCAGGATGAACTACCAACGAAGACTCTCCTTCTTCAGGTGAACCTACTTTACTGCCACTAGGAGATACAAGGACTTTCAAACCTTCATAATGACCCGGAACTTCTTCAGGAGGTTGGCCTCGAAGTCTACGAGACCTCCTCAACAAATCAGCCACGGTTACAACCTCAGGAGACTGGTCCAAAATCCTAGGGGACTGTCTCGGTAATTCAGCCACAGTTAAAAACTTTTAACTACTGCACACGCAAACAAAGTAAAATCTCAAAGCAAACCACCTAAAGTCTCCTAAGAACCAAACAAATTCGAATCATACGCCTAAAGAATCTGGGGCGTCAAACCATGCACAAACAGTAACCTTCCGGACCTAAAACACTAGTTGGTGATGAAGCCCAACATCGTCGAATTCAGTACAGAAGTGACGGGTGAAACAGTTACCCCGGCAACCTGCTTAATGAATAGACTGGACCAAGTTCCTCCACTTTAACCGTCTCGAGTGAAGTGAACCCCCCAAAAAATCCAAGTGAGTCTAGCCGACGTCTGCTCCAGGTACAGTGGGATCTTCCCTCCACCGTCACCTTGGGTAGAACCCTAAAGATAATGGTCACTAAGGTCACCAACAGTAATAAATACACCTGGGGGAACAGTCTACGATCCGATACACACGCAAGGGCAGAGTAACAAGCTCAATCCCCTTGCCGACTCCTTGACAATAATCCAAGGTTTACCGACAAGTGACCCCAGGCTCCTCGACAATGGTTAATCCGAGGTTTACCATTTGTAGTACGTGTACATCTGGCGTCATTCCCAATGAAGGAGGAATGATCCCCTCACTGGTTCGGACACGATCTCGTGCTTTTCCTTTAAGAGGAGCTTTCCCAGAGCATAAATGTAACAGTTGGATTTATCCTACCACAAGATGAGCTACTTGTTTGGTTTTGCTGTCTTGGAGAGTTAATTACTCTCCTACTCCAAGACACTAGCCTGATCTATATTGGTGTTTCAGAGCCCTAGTAAATAAAAAGTTACTACGTTAATTTTACTTTAAGCGTTAATTTCATGGCTTTTCTTTAGGACAAAAGGTAGTGGAGATGAAACTGATGGTGTGTAGACTCGACTCAAATCCACTAAAAAGATGCACCTAGGATGATCTAAACTATTTTTCGTTTTCAATGAATTCCCTAGCTAAGAGAGTTGGAGAATGCAAAATTTATAAAAAGACAACATTCTTGGCAAAGACAATCAAAGAAACAATCTCTTTATCTTTTCCAACGCATACAACACATGACCACTAATTATTTCACGAAAATTCCTTTCTCTTTTCAAAGACTTCAAACGCTACTAAAGCAAACTTTTTCAAAAGAGTTTTGGTATTTTTCCTATATTAACAAAGCATATAAAACTATTTTACCAAAAATGAATTTTAACAAATCTATAAAAATCAAATCAATTTTACCTAAAAGCAAATCTAAAAGAAATTTACCTAAAAGCAAATCTAATGAGGAAAAAGCCTACAAAATATAATTCCAGGATGTTTTACTCAGTTACGATTCAACCAAGGACCAGTTCATGCAGAATCATAGACCAGTCAAAAACAAAAAATCAAAATCTTTTGTTCTTTTTCTTAAGAATGAAATTCTCAGTTTAATCAACAAACTTTCTCGAAATTCCGCAAAGAGACAACACAAAGGTAGGTTTCTCACAAAGATGGATTTTATGAAAGGTCCGACTCCTAAGAAGACTGAAAAGACCAGGGATATTCAAGGTTTTTGCAACTTCTAAAGCCAAAGTCACTACAAGACCAATGCAAAAATCAAACCTAGGGCTAGAACTTCTATGAATTTCACTAAAACCCTCGATGCTAACGAAACAAGCTTAGGTGAAGGTCTCTGACAGGTAACCAGTGGATCTGGGCAGTAAAAACAAATTATAAAAAAAATCTAAGAGGCAAAATGGAAAAAATTTGAATTTTCCCAACTTTTGACAGGGGTACGCAGGCAACCTGTTGGAACAGGTGCGGGTACGCTCTATGTACAAAGCTGCAGTGCGTACAAGTACGCACTGTGCTTAACTCAGAGGGTGCGTACTGCTCTCAAAATCAAGAAAAATAAAAAATTAACTTAACCCTAAGCTATTCCACCCAAATTCACAGTCAAACAGTCAAAAACCAGAAAGAAAGCGACTTTTCTCAAATCAAATTAACAAACAAAAGAGAAATCAATCACATCAATGGAGTCCCCAGTGGAGTCGTCATTTTGTCATGCGGAAAGAGTCGATTTTGTGGACAAAGCCGACCTCCCTAGAAACTAAAGCGTTTCTAGTGACAAACAAGACAATCAAGCACTATCCTTCCCTAAATATGCATTTAACATACAAGCAATCAAGTGTTTAAACATACCTTTAGTCCAACGCTGTTTGTAGCAGCCAAGCCTTGCCGATCCAGATGAGCTCCTCCTTCTCTTTGAAACCTGCATTCACTAACAAGCAAACGATTACATAGCACCTGAATAACTCATATAATAAAACATATTTAACATACAGACCAAGGAGTATATGAAACAAATCATGAATAACAACTTGTTGAGAAGAATGAACTTAATTGTATTAATAGGAAACAAAAGAAACCTTACAACCAGTGCCTTGGTGTTGTGCAGGTCCCTCCTAGGGTCCAGCAAGAGTTCTCCTTTACTCTGATCAGCTCACCCACTTCCGAATGAAGCTAAGAAAGGATAGGAATCTCTCCTCTCAAGCTCTATAAGGGAGTCCTAATTTCAACAGCATCTACCCTTAGGAATGTTCAGCTTTCAACCTCTCCTCCCTCTGGCCCAATGCCTGTATTTATAATGCTTTGGAGGAAGTTATACAGGTCCACCATGAATAGGATAAGCCCCTCTTTCAATGGGATAGCTCCCCTCTTCATGGGATAAGTTCCTCTTTCTTTGGGATGCATGAACCATCTGGAGGCGCTCAATACACGTCAAACCATCTTCTAGAATGCTCTAGATTTGACCACAAGTAACTTTTTTGAAGTAGAACTCGCACCTTTTGACCTTTATAGGGGTACGCACCCACCCCTTTACATACAGAGCGTACAAGTACGCAGGTTTTATGAACTTGAGGTGCGTACGCGCAGGTAAGGCTAAGAGAAACTGCGTACCCAGAGTTAATTGACTTTTAAAGGACTTCCTCTTTTTCTTGGAGTTTGACATGAGGAGCAGAGGTACAAGGCTTGCCAAGGAGGATAGTATGATAGTTGATGGAGCCATACTAACTGCAAATAGTCATGGTGACAAATTTTAGTGTAACACACCCAATTCCCTCGCTCACTGTATTGTGTCCATCTCAGACCTTTTGCAAAGCTTTTCCACTTCACAGAATGCCCCACCGCAAGAAAATTCATCCTCTTTCGCCCCTTTGGGAGCATTTCACCTCATTTCCACCAAAGCTGCCCTGTTTCTCCCTGTAAATCTCTTTCTCTATCAAAATTCACTGCTCAGTGTTGCATTTATCTACAATTGAAGTACATTAGTGCTTAAAGCACAAGTGAAGCATGGAGGTCCCTGTAGCCTTGAATATTGCACCTTTGAATGCCCCACATAAAGAACTAGAGTGGTTGGCCCTTGCTGACAGAGACTACCAAATGGTAGAGGTAATTGAAGTGTCCAGCAAATACCACATTCTAGTCATCAATGAGTTGAGAGCCAAGCATATAAATGAGACTGACATCCTAAGAATCTGGGAGTCCCACTTGCCCATCTTCTATCTCCGTCAGGTCAATGTTTTCCCTGATTTGATCCATCAGTGTTGTACAAATTATGACCCTAATCAAAGGGCTGTTCTCAGTCCTTCAGGCTCTGTTTTATTCTATGTCACCCCTGAAGCTATCAATCAAATGCTTCACTTTCAGTCAGCAAAGTCATTGACTCCTTTGTCTATGCAGCACCTGATAGACCAAGGTGCCAAAATCTCCAGTGCTCAAATCACAAGAATTACCCAATTGTTCATGGATCCAGATTCTCCTCAGAGGCCTCCTCCTTTTTTACATGTATGGTTCAATGACATAGGCAAGATCCTAGTGGATATGACTACCTACATCCTAGGATACAATACTAATGAATATGTGGATGAAACCATTTTGGTTATGCTGTCTATGTTCACCCCAGGAAAGCCTCCTAGTGTTCAATATGATTATGCTACATTTATTGCTAATAAGATCCATGAGCAATTCATGAACCTGGAGAGGGAGAGGGTATTCAAGTACACCTCCTACATCTATCACTTGTTAGTTTTCAATCAGCCTGACAGCTTTTCGTTTACCCTCAAGAAGTTGGATGCACAGGGAAACAGAAGATCTGTGGTGTTTTGGTCATCACTCTTTCATCATGTCTCCTATTCTCCATACAGTTACTGTGAATTCATTGACTTATTCATCTACCCAGCCATGTCCTTGGTGTTGAGTTTTCCTCCTCCCAGACTCACAGATGAGATGCAGAAGATCCTCCAACTTTCAAAGAGCTATAGCATTAGAGATTCGTACTTCTACCAAGACCATACAGTGATCAGAATATATGGCTGTGAACTAGCCCCATACAGGCTGCCCAAATATGTCCCCATGAGGCTTTTTGCCTTAGAATACTTCAGGCAGTTTGGAAATGTAGACATGATCCACTTTCATAGAAAAAAACAAGAAGGCACAGCTGAAAATCAAGCACCAATTAGGCCGATTCATTTTCAATAAAAGAGAAGAAGCCTGGGAAGAAGCAGATAAAATTCTAAAGGGCTTCCAGCTACAAACAAGCTTCCTTTGGTCACCCTATGACCCCAATCACTTTATAAGTCTTAGAAGAGTCAGATACAGAATTGCTAGCTATGACCATCTCAGGATTCCACACATTGAAAAATATGCAAATCAGTTAGAGTGGAAAGAGGGCACCCTAGTGGAGGCAAGCTCTAAGGAAGAAATAGCACAAAAAGCAGCAAAGAATCTTGAAAAAGCAGCTGACTTGGAATATTTTGCACAGGTTTTTTCTCCAGCTCCTAAGTACCTTGGAGTAGCTTCTTCCTCTTCAACTGCTCCCCAGCAACCTACCCAAGCCACTACTCAAAGAGCTACTACAGATAAAGGAAAATAGATACTATAAGAGGAGCCACCTCACAATTTGCAGCAGCAAGCAGAGCAGGAAGAAGAGATAGCTGAGGCACCTGCAACCACAGAGCAGCAAACCCAAGAACAATCACATCCAGTAAAAGAGGTAACAGTTGAAACTACAGTTCTGCAGACTCCAGCAAATGAAGAAAGAATCAGAAAAAGGGACAGACAAGAAGAGACTCCTCTCTCTGCTTCAACTGATCAGCCAGGTGAAAAAAGGCAAAGACTCAACCCTTTTTCTGAGGAAGAAATGCCTATTCGGCCAACTGTGGATATGGGCCCTCCTAGCACAGAAGCATCAGCTAGTTCCTTTCAGCAGGAACAAGAGAGACAGCATGGAGGAGAGGTCAGTTCATCAGGTCGGCAGACAAAGTCAGAATCAAGCATCAAGAAGCAGTTCACAGACATAAAAGCAAGAAATGAGCCAGTTAGATACCAACTCTATAACCAGTTGCTCAAGATGGCGCCAACCAATCAACAAAGGCTCATGGTAGCCTATGATATCTCAGAAGGGAAAATGACTCTAAGTCATTTTAGACCCACCGTGCAGTAGCCCCAGTCAACTGCTGACTATATCAGGACCAACCTAGAAGTATTTTCCAAGGACATCCACCCTATGGATCAGATAGATTTGCACAAACAAACAGGGGAGATGGTCTATTCCACATTGGCTGATAAGATTCTATTAGCACACAAATTGCAGAATTCTCTTCACAACACTGCTTCCCAGTTGGAATTGGAAAAGGCTTCCTCCCAAGCCAAGGATAACAGAATTAAGTCCTTGGAAGAGATTATTATAGAGCTAGGGAATGATCCAAATGACCCTAAAGGTGTGCAAGCATTAATGAAGAAGAAAGATGAAGACATAGCAGCTTTGAAGAAGCTAGTAAAATTACCTCCAACCCTTCACCCTCAAACTGAAGGTGTTGCCCAGCAAAGGAAGGATCAGGATGTAGTGGCCATGCTATTGGCATTACATAAAAGGTTGATAGAGACAGAAGGTGCCTTGGAGGCAGCCTTAAAGAAAAAGGAAGGAGTGCAAGTACCCCAGCCTCCTCAGGCAGTGATCAATGTTGAGGATGAACCTCAAATAATAATTCCAACAGCTCCTCCTCTTGAGCAGACAGTAGAAGTAGGCCCTTCAGCTTCAACACTTGAAACTACAGAAAAGGAAGCAGCACCAGAGCAGGCACCTAGCCTCAATATGCAGACCATGATGAAAGAGCTGCAGGCTCTAGAAGAACATATGGCTGAGTTGAAAGATGCTAAGGAAAAATTAGCCCAGCTTGAAGAAAAGTATGACAAATCCAAGCAACATATAGCTGAGAGGACAAGAGAGATAAGGGCCCTGGAGAAGAAAATAAAGGAGCTGGAAAAAGAGTTGACCATGGACAAAACTATAGCTGACATAAAGAAAATTCTGTGGGCCAGAATTGGCCAATCTATTACAGACCAATGGCAGTCCATTGAGACCATTCATGAGCAAATGGATCTCCTGAGTAGAGCACAAGCTGAAAACCAAAGAGCCAGGGCTTCTTTAGGGAGCATGCCTGAAATAGCTAACAGGATGATCAATGTCCTTAATAATCGCACTGGCCTTCAGCTAGCAGGAATGGGTATTAGAGACATGACTGATACTATTCTGTTAATAAAAAGGGTGCTTACCCTAAGGAATTATGTACAAACACTAGAGAGAAAGTGCCAGGAAATACAGGCAGAGGTAAATGTATTTATTGCAAAAATCACAGCATTGCATAACAAGGGGCTCCCTAGCCTGATAACCAGTGCAGGAAGGTTGTTATCACATGAAAATTATGCCAAGAGGGTCAACACCTATGCATCAAATCAGATAACAGCATCTGCAAGCACTCCAGAGGGAGCAGGGCCACTATCAGGGCAGGATCTTTATGACAAATTGGAAAGTCCGTTTTTTATTGAGCATGAAATCAAACACCTGTTTGAAGTACCTCCCAATTACTATAAATATACTGAAGCTGATGAGACCTTGATAAAAATGTAGAGACACCAGTTACCCACTGAGGAATGGTGGAGGAATATGATAGGAACTTTACTTTGATAAATCAATTTTGGTTTAAAAGTCTTTGAGTCGGCTGCAGGTCAGCATTTTTTAAATGACTCACACATCAGGTCTACCTGGAGGAACAAATGGAAGGCAGCCAGATGGAAAGGACAGTGACTAAGCACAGCTGGATAATACAAATGAGGTGTCCAATGCAACAGCATCGTGATAGGACAGCGGAAAGGTGAAGGATTCCCGAAATAACTACAAAGCTCTCGGCCGGCCCAGTGAGCCCCAAAAGTCAAAAGACCGCTGATGGGAATGGACAGCTGTGATCCATCTACTTTAGTATCAATAACTATTGTAAAAACTATTTTTGAGAGTTGGTAGGAGAAGTTATGAGTCAATGACTCATCCTTGAGATATTTTGTAAAGTAATCTTGTATATATGCGCCCCCACTTAGCTGATTTGGGGTTGGTTGTTGTTGATTATTTTCATTCTGAACAGAGACGCTGTATATTCTCAGAGCTTAATAAAAAGAAGCCGCTGGTTTTCTCAATTTGGCTTTGCTTGGACCTGTTATGATGGGATTGTTGGCTGCTGCAGGATTCCTGTGTTACTTCGTTGAAGCAATAAGTGTTTTCCTAACCGTGTTCATATTTATTTATTCACATAACCCGTATATGCTTCATGTTTGTTAATCTTAGCAGATAAGAAAATGAATAGCTCAGGATTTGTCCATTAAGGCACCCTGAACTCAATTTTGCTTGCTATCTATGTTTTCTTCTGGATTAGTTATAAACATGGAATTCTTAAATGCTCCCGTTTACTCTAATTCTTCCATGGTAAGCTTTATTCATGAATTCTAGTGTGCTCCTGGAGAGTATCCAACCCTTTAGTCTTATTGTCACAGTGAAAGAAATCTTTATTGCCTTTCATGGTGTGATTTCATGTTGTTTTTCTTTAAAATCCAAAGTTTGTTTCATGAATACCTATCTGGCTTTGCAGCAACACTACCCCTGATACAGGCTCCAAGTAACACTCGATCATGGACTCCAATTGCCCAATGGAATGAAACCTCTTTGAACATTAAAAAGCCCTTCTTCTAGAAAATATCAGACAAAGTATCCAACCAAACCCCAAACAAAAATCAGTACATCATAGCTAGCCTAAAACCCCATAAACAAAGCTAAATTATATAGAGAGAGCCCTCTCTGACTGCTGGTGGGCTAGAACCTGCAGTCCAAAGTTGGTTTGTGGTTACCTCAGCCGTATTCCCTTAGGAGTCAAAGGGAACAACCTGAGTGTTAACATGTCCTTGAGGAATACGCTGCGCAGCAAACTATCGATGGAGGAGAAGGGGAAATCTATCACGATAGAAATAGATGAGGAAGAGGAAGATTTGCAAGCTCTCATCATCGCAGAGGAAGAAGATCAAGGCATGGAGGTGGATATTCCACCCACACACTCTGTGAAAAAACTACCTGCCTATGTGATCCCTTGCAAAGGGAATGCCAAAGTGCCCAAGGACCTGGACGAGACCAAGAGTTCACTCCAGACCCTGCTCCTCCCAGGCAGCATTATGTTTGAAGGCATGCAACTGGGCCACATGCTAACCATGAAGTTTGAATATTGGGACCTTGCTGACCGCAAAAGGTTTCCCCACCTTCAAACCAGGAACCTTATAAAGTAGAACACCGTGGGGGTGGTGACAACATTAGAACCGCGGAAGTGGCTGCGTGGAGTGGAAAAGACTGGGTTGTTGAACCTACTATGGGTGTTGCATTTCCATTACACCCCAATAGCCATTTTCGTCATCAGGCAGCTGCTCTGCCTGGTGCACGTATCTATGGCTGGAGGAGCCCATCCCCATCAAGCCAGGCCTAATTCATCGTGTTTCCTGGCTGCCATTCAAAGGAAAGGACCCCATGACCATATCGCAAGGGAAGGTTAGTGACTTGGCCCTCGTGGAGGCCATGAAGAAAAAGTACAAGCAGGAGAAGTTGAGGAGGGGCTACGCCATCTGCAACATCAAGGATAAAGCAGTACACGTAGCAACATAAATCCTAGTAGGAAAAGTTATGCGGAAGTGCCGCACAGATGAGGTACCTCCACTAGTGATCGCACTAGCTGAGCAATGCGCAGAGGGGGTCTAGTTTAACTGGTCTGAATTCCTTTGCATGGATTTCTTACAGAATTGTTGCGAAGCCCAGGAGTAGGGTAAAACCTTCCACTATGCGTGGCTATTACTATCCATAGTGATCGTAGCAGGGGATTGTCAGAGGATAGTCAATTCCCCATCATTGACACAGAATTAATAGAGGCCATGAAGTACGCTTTGCTTTATGCCATGAATGATGCAAAGAGGATATGAGACAATAAGATCTTTTGGGTTTTCATGGAGATGAACATCCAGATGTGGACCAACTGGAAGTCACGCTTGTCGCCCACAGTGCGCAATAGTCTGCAGAGTTTTGAAGACTTTAAGGCAGATATGCATAATATATACATCAAGTCATGAAAGGATTCGACGAAGCAGTGGACAAAGCTACCATTTGTAGCCACTGACGAAGCCCTTTTCAATGTCTTGGAGGCATGACCACAAAAATCATGTGCACCAGACATTGTGGAACTTGAGCAGTCGGCAGTGCAAAAGAAGAAAGATGATGTTAGGCTGCACTTCACATAGTTGGCCAAAAAACGATGGAAGGAAACAGCAACAGCCGAAGCACGGGAAGTGGTACAGAAAGCAGTGGAGTAGGAAAAGGCTGCTGCAGCAGCAGTATAGGAAGCAGCCATGAAGGCAGGCGAGGGCTAAGCAACGCCTTCTCAAGAACAAGAAACAAAGGAAGTATAAATAGAAGAATGAGGCACAAACCCACGAACTGCGTCTACACATTTGAAGCACTAACACCCAGCAGAGTGAGTAGGACCGAGGAAGAAGTTCAAGGCCTCAAAATTGGCCATTGACTCGATCACCCTAACCGAGGGTGATCTGCATGACATCAGTGAGATAGTGCATGATGTCATCAATGAGGCACTTCAAAATTTTATGTAGGAGCACCAGACTATGTTGGGGGCCCTCAGAGCTTAGTTTTAGGAGTTACAGGTGCGGACCCCCTAGGTGTGTACCATTTCTACCCACCTCGTAGCAAGATCCTCGGTAGCGGATAAGGTGTTGTGTGCATGAATGGAAAACAAAATATTGTTTTCGAAAGGGGCCCTAGTGAGAGTGAATGAGGCCGATAGATTTTCGATTAGCATGATGAAAGGCCTTGGCCTTAATCTCGTTACCGTTATGTGTGAGACACTATATCTATTGCAGAATGGGATAATGGTAGAGTTGCGCACTACAGAGAGCCGCGTGCTCCAAGTCCTCAGCGAGCAAAAGATAAACATGGAACAACTCAACTTGCAACATGACAAATTGGTGTCACAAAATCAATAGTTGGTACAGGTGGTAGGTGATGCTTGTTGAAGTGTCCTGGAGTTGGCCATCCCAGCAGATCTACCAATGGAGGTGCGGATCCATAGGATAGGAGTAGGAGTCTGCGAGGCTAGGGAAGAAACGACAAAGATTCAGCTGGAGCTGAATCTTCAAATCGTCGAGCTGCAATTGAAGGCGCAACCTTCCACTCCCCTGGAAGTCAAAGAACAACATGCTAGCACTATCACAACAAACTTGAGGAAATCGAAGGTGCAGTGCAAGACTGTACCCTTATGTTGAAACAATCACTTGAGGTTCTCATGACTCTGCAGGAGGACCCCAACATCCAACGCTTGGAAATAGAAGCACTAGAACTCCAACAGAAATACAACAGTGTCCAGGGAACTACACAAATAGTAGTCCTCACCGAGACACTTGCAAGGATGTAGCAAGCTAAAGCACTGAAGGAGCAGGTAGATGCGACGTGACACAAGGAAGCAGTTCTCAAAGCATGCATCCAGCCTTAGATTGACAAGGCCTTCACTATCACGGCAAACATCAAAGGAAAGCTCGTGCACATATAGGGGATGAACACATTGATGTAGAGGAGCACACCAGACACAGAGGTCTCGTAACAGCGGATGTAGCAGATCCAGCAAGCAACAGCTCATTTTGTTGTGGACCTCGGCACAGTTTGAGAATAGTTGGAGGGACTCCGCGCCAATATTTCCGCGTCAACCAAGTGACTCGAGGGCGAGTCACGATGTTTGTGTTGGGGGCCTGTTGGGCATGGAATCCCCCCCAAGGCATGTTTTGGGGCTCAAAGCCCAAGTTTTGACTTAATCTTGTTGTAAAGCTCCTTGAATTGTGGGCGCGAAGTGCGAAAATTATAATAGAGTCATAGGGTTGTCCGCCCTAGTTTTGTAATGTAATGTCAGCTAGATAGACCTACCCATGGTCCATAGACCATGGGATTGTATAAATAGAGAGAGGCTCTAAGTGTAAAATATAATAAGATAGAAGATAGGATGAGCATGAAAAGTATAAGTGACTGAGTCGAAGTGTAAAGGGTGTCTTTGGGTCATAAAGTAGGAGAAGGCTCTGCAGTTGAGTGCGTATAGGCCTAGTAGTCCGCAGCTGAGTGTGCGGACCCCTACAACTAAGTGCGTAGGGTGGAGTCGAGTCTATAACGAAGGAAGAAATTAATAAAGAGAAGTTTTGTTACCAATTTGTGTATTTGTTCCAAGATTAATGCATGTTTGATATAAATTGCAAATATACTATTTATTTACTATGCACACCGGTATGAATGGTTTATATTGTTAAGTGTAACTTAAAGCATGCAAGTAGACTAAGATAATCAACTAACATTGGATTACTAGTAAGGACTTGGGTAATAACAACGTTCGACCCCCGAATAGGGTTGCGTGAATGTAGTATCTCAGACTATGAGGTAAGAAAGTGCACGAAGCAACTTGCATGCAAGATCGAACCGCGAAACACTTGAACTCATCAAACATCTCCAGGGTGTAGAAACTAGGTTCTAACACCCTCCCATACTACTCCAGGTGAGACCTCAGTCCACGGTCTGTGGATTGTTTCCAAAAGGGCCAATAGTACCGGGATTTGTTTGGCTAACTTAACTCTGAACCTGGATTAGGCCCCAATAAGCCACCAAATGCAGATATCTCACCCTTGGTGAAGCCACCAGATGCTATATGGTTATGGGTGTGGTATGGTTGATAGGCCCAACTGCTTCATGAACTTTGCTGAAATGAGGTTCTTTTGGCTCCTGCTATTGAAAATGAGCTACAGCGGAGAACCCTTCACCCACATTTTTGAGTGGAAGAGTCACTCCCCCTTATCTGGATCTTTGAGCTCATCCTTCTCAATATTGGTGGTGGCAATATTGGCACTAGGCTCCACATCAATAATTTGATTCCCTTTGTCATTCCCCTAGTTGGTTTTTGACCCAGAGTTGAAACATGCATCTAATTCGAAAGCCTTTATCTCAGCCACCAACGACTACTTGACTCGGCACTCACTTGTGTTATGAGTGGGGCTATTGTGGAATTCACACCATTTCCTTGTATCCTTCTTTATATTCGTGGTTTTTTTCTTTTCTCATGGCTTTGATGGGTTGTATTGGGTCACCCTACCTTGGCTTTGTTCTTTTTTCTACAGCTTGGGGGCACCTTTCCCTTTCTTTGGATTCATAGATCCAAAGTCTCGCTTCTTTTGTTTAAATTTTTGCTCGGTCTTGACAGTGTATCAATAGGTGGCACCAAGTGAGGAGAGGTTTAGGAACTCCATCTCATCTTGGATGTACTTGTGTAGATAGTCGTGGTACTTGAGTACCAATTTCCACTTAGAATCCTTGATACCTAGCTTCATGGCAAGGGTATGGAAAACATTTGTGAACTCCAGCACATCTTGGTCCCTTCCCTGCTGCAGCGTGGTCCATTTTATGTATTTATCTTCGTAGCTCCCGACAGGGTAATATTGTCCCTTGATGGCGTCTTGAAAATAATTCCAAGTGGGTGTGGTTGAAAATAGTGAGGATTCCCTCTCGTCCTTTTATTCACAGTAGGTTTCCCACTAGTCCTTGACATGTGGGGTGGCTTTGAGGAATGAAAAAGTAATATTTTCTCGATTGGAAAAGTAGTGAATTGAAAAATATCCTTACAAAAACTTTAACCATGTATTTACAACATTTGTATCTATGTGTCCTTCAAATATGGTAATGTCAAAGTTAACTTGTACCTTAAACGGAGTGGTGCCTCCAAGCTGTAGAAAAAAGAACAAAGCCAAGGTAGGGTGACCCAATACAACACATCAAAGCCATGAGAAAAGCAAAAAACCACGAATAT
>Ga0115851_100385_pt1 | contig 19034 bp, 22 predicted proteins | sample InSIn2gowninarea_FD_83865 | JGI IMG/M metagenome (GOLD analysis project Ga0115851, IMG submission 83865)
ATTGGAACACAGACAAAGGCACTAGAGGTTGCTATGAAATTGGAAGTGTCACTTATTCAGGATATGAATCTAGGAGTGAAACATATTCAGTCCCAGCTGGCTAGCATGCATATGGAGTTGTAGAGCCTCAAGAAGGGAAATGAAGTCTAGAATGAGGTCCGTGCAAAAGTATGGTGTTTGAAATGTAAGGGCCATGGACACGATAAGGACCATTTCCCGATTCATTAGAATTATCTTGTTGAGGGAGGTCCTATCCCCCTAAAGCTAGAAAACATTGCTGGGCTAAGTACAAGAGGATGAGGGGGAGGAGTTGGAAGAGGTTGTGGCCAAATCATTTGTTAAAATTGTGGAGAACCAGGTCACTTTGTGCGAGATTTTTAGAATCCAACACACCCCTCATGTCAGTATTGTCGATAGTTTGATCATGTCATAGAAGATTGTCCCATGCTCATCGCGAAGATGTAAGAAAAGAAGACTCAAACTCAACAGCCTACCCATAACATCCAAATGACGAGATCAAAACCGCATGAAGAGGGTCCTAGTGTTCATATCATCACGTGAAGTGGCATAGCTACCGAGGAGGATAAAGGGAAGAAACTAGAGGAAAATGTATCGGTTTGCAAGGCTACTGACAAGGAGGTTGGATTCAATGTAAATAAAGTAAAGGAAACATTTATGTAAGAAAAAAGGAGATCACAAATGTAGGAGCTTCTACATCAGGGACTCAAAGAACGTGCATGGGGAAGCCTGGATACATCAGTACTGCACAGGAGAGAGACCCCTCATTATTAGCATCATTTTTACAAACCTCTATGAAGCTCCTAAGCGATAGGAAGGTAGTAGAGGGACTGCAAGAATTGATATATAACTGCATTGGTAAGAATAAGCCACTGCCAGAATAATGTGCAGTACATAAGGTGGAAAAAAGTAAGAAAAGGACTGGTTGCCCATATTGGAGAATTCGAAATGGACTAGGTAATTCTTGATTTGGAGTCTGATGCAAATGTTCTGCTAAAGCAAACCTGGGAAAGAATGGGAAGACCAATGCTATAGTGATCCCTGATCCAGTTGAGAATGGAGAATCAACAAAAGATTACTCCTATTGGGTGCCTACATGGGGTGACTATGGATACTAAAGGGGCATGCACCATAGCTGACTTTGAAGTGATTGAAATAGTGGACAACAGTAACCCATACCCAGCATTGCTTGGAATTGATTGGGAATTTGATATGGACATAGTCATCAACCTTAAGAAGCGTAGTATGACATTTGAAAAGAAGGAAATAAGGGTTATTGTTCCATTGGATCCAGCTGAGGGTGCATGATATACTAAACCATTCCATGATTATGATGAGGAAGACGATATTAAGAAAATCTGTAAGCTTACTACACGGGATGAAGATTGGATCAACCCTATGGCAGATGGGTGAAGTACGTGGGAGAAGGACATCTCCTGCAATTCATATTTAGATGAAGAGCTTGAACACTAGAAAAACAGGTTGCATGACGTATCTTCGTTGCTATGCAACAATCTTACAAAGTCACTTTGATGTATATCCACTGAGGTATGCAACTTATCGTATTATGATGGTTTTGAAGATGTCAATTTTTTTCTGGAAAAATTTGAAAGGGATGTACAGGAGGAACATTGGTTCTAGGCATTATACATCGTGCTAAGATCTATGTTTTCCAGATGGTGGGGAACACATAACAACTTTACAAATTGGAAGGAATATTGGTAGATGATGAAGCTGTGGTTTGGGTATGCCAATACCTGCACTACTGAGAAATATACAGGGAAGGACGATCCACGTGAGCATATGTCTTAATGGATGAAATCATGGGGAGAAGAACCACAGCCAGAATGGGTTCATATATTCTGCCACACTTTGGATATGATTCTGATGAACTGGTACCTAGAAACAGAGTTGCAACATGGAACCACAGAATGGGATGTTCTGAAGGAAATTTTTATGCTCACTTTTAGCTTTGAAGATGGATTTGAGTGTATTGATGAAACATTATAGGAGATCAAAGTTGCAATATTCAAAATTCCTCAAGAAACTATTGCGTGGGTACAACCAGATTGGAGTACGCAATTGTGCCATGCACTCGAATGCTACAATGTGTCCATTGAGGAAGGCGGAGAAGATCCTAGGAACATCAATATTCCGGAGTCAGAAGGCCATTGCAAAGTCGCAGGGCCTAAGGCAGAAGTCCCTGATATCTCACATCTCCTAAAGACCAAGGAGATGAATATTGGCTCAAAAGTGCAGTCGAAGTTTGCAAACATATGCGACTTTTGGGATGAAGACACAGTGGATAAAGTCACAAATTTATTGCGGGAGTATCATGACTTTTTTCCCACCAAGTTCTCTTATCTGAAGGGGATAGTAGGGGATCTGGGCACCATGAAGATCAATCTAAATCCAGATGTGAAGCCAGTGAAGCAGTGCCCTTATCGATTAAATCATAAGTACAAGGACAAAGTGCGTGACGAATGGGTAAGATTCTTGCAGCTAGGATTATTAAGCCTGTCGAAGTATCGAAATGGGTTAGTCCTATGGTGGTTTAGTAAAATAAGACGAAGGGTGAGATTCAGATATGCGTAGACTTAAGGAAGCTGAATGATGCTTGTGTCCATGATCCCTTTCCCATGCCATTCACACACGAAGTACTAGAAAATGTTGGAGGTCAGGAAGACTATTTGTTTACTGATGGGTTCTCAGGGTATGATCAGATCAAGATCACACTAGAGGATCAAAGTAAGACCACATTCGTGACTGAATGGGGTTGTTTTCAGTATACAGTTATGCCTTTCGGACTTAAAAATGCCCCTACAATCTTCTCTAAGGTGGTAGTTGTAGCCTTCAAGGAGTTTATTCACAATTTTTTAGAGGTTTAATTTGATTATTGGACTTTGTTTGGGTTAGTTAAGAGACATGTTTCTAGTCTTCACCTCATGTTGGATACTTGTCGAAAGTATCATATATCCCTTGATCTGAAGAAATGTATATTTTGTGTACCATATGGGCTATGTAGTCTGTAAGCAAGGGCTGATGGTAGGCCCTTCAAAAATTGCAGTGATTATTAATCTGGAGCCTCCAAATAATGTCAAACAATTGCGTGCGACGTTGGGCCCCATAGGGTAGTAAGGAATTTCATCAAATCGTATGCGTAGATCACTGTACCTATGGAAAAATTGCTAAAAAAGATGTGATGTTTTGCTAGGACGATGATTGCCATAAAATTTTGGATCTCTTCAAGGAAAAGATGGTCACTGTGCCTATTTTAGTGTTCCCCGACTGGAAGAAGGAGTTTCACGGCCATGTAGATGTGTCCTACATAGCACTAGGAGTTGTGCTCACCCAACTAGGCGAAGTCGATGTTGACCATCTGATAGCATTGGCGAGTAGAAAGTTATCGAAGGCAGAAAAGAATTATTCAACCACATAGAATGAAGGACTAGAAATGGTGTATGCGCTCGAGAAATTCAGGCACTATTTGTTGGGTGCACACTTCAAGATGTGCACAACCCATTCTGCGTTGAAGTATCTAGTCAACAAGCCTGTGAACAATTTAAACTCTGAAACGAGAACTATAAACTCAAAAAGGGAAATCTGGCCAAAAAACCTCCAAAAAACATGAAAAATAGTGCTAAAAATGAAAAGTGTGTATACTAGAACGATGGTTTTTTTTGGGTCAATTTTAACGTGTTTTAAAAATGGTAGTGAAAACCAATTTTTTGTGCAAAAATTGTGCAAAAACAACCTAAAAATGAAAAGTGTTGATACTGGGACGATGATTTTTTTAGGGTCAATTTTCAACATTTTTAAAAAATGGTAGTACAACCAAATTTTTTTGTGCAAAAAACAGTGGTTTTTGAGGAAAAAAACACACTAATGTTTTTGGTAGAATAACATTTTTCTTTCCTAGGTATAATTTCAACATGTTTTAGTAATGACAATAGATATAAAATAATGGGATCTGAAACACATTAAAATTCTATTAGTTTTCATACATGTTGTTAAACATATAATAACATGACACTAAAGATTGCTAAAATTCTAATTGTTTTCAACCATAACATTAAAGATACAAAAAAATTGGAAACTTTTCAACCATAAAATTAAAAAACCATGGCATTATGAACAAATTACATGAATAAATTAATCAAAATGTCATTATTTGTAGATTGAATGAACCATACATTATATCTCTAAGTAATTGTTGCATTGTAGATATTATAAACAATAAAAAACATTATAATTAAAACATATAATCCAACAAACATAAAAATGACTCATAACTTCTAATTTAACACCATATGGAAATCAAAAATTTTATTTCAAGATATGATGCAAACATCAGTTATATAAATTTTCTTAGACAATTATTCAAAATCACTCATATTTTCTTGCACACCATCAGGATTCACATCTTCAGATGAATAACTTGATGCAGATGAAGATATTCCATATTCTTCTCTTTCATCAACTAGTGCCCCATTTGAGTCCACATGCATGCCCACCATTTTAAGTTTCAAAATTCTTCTGGATCTACGACTGGTTTCAGCAAACTCTCATCTCAACACTGTTCCTTCTGGTAACAAGCTCTTCACAATCTCTATTGTCTTGAAGCAAAGAGTTCCTCTCTTTGTTAAATTGAAGTCATAAAAAAGCATGTCAACATCCTCCAATTTTAAGAAGTCTGTGCAGCGATGATTTATATTTGTACCCTTTCTTTTTCTCTTTCCGCCATTTTTTTATAAACTACCATCCCTAGCTTATACACACCATTGAATGGGTGTGTATTTGTGGCATACCAATGTACTTCAACACCTGTAACATATTCATTTTATGTAATGACCTTTATAACCTTAGCAACACAGAATTGATAGCCACTGGTATCTCCATCTACTAGCACTGCGATCATGCAACCCTCCTTAATATCCTATATTGAACCCCTGTAAAGGTCTTCCATGGCTTCACGTTGTGCATGAGGTCTTCTGGAACCAATATACATCTCTCTTTCCTCTGCCTGTGAATAATTAATAATACCTTGAGATTGTTGTTTTTCAGCGGTGTTTCTTTTCTCATGTTCATTTGACATATTTTGTGGCCAAGTAAATGGATTTTTCAAAGGTATATCTTCATTTGTTGTTCTTGAAATGATGTCACTTTGATTATTGAAAATAGACTCCCACCAAACTGAATCAGTGATACAAAGTACTCATATCTATATCTAATAATTTTTTTAATTTCTTCTAGGAAATCATAATAATTTATATCTCTATTATGTTTGTGTGCATTATAAACTTCAACAACTGATTGTAATAACAATATATTGATGCAAATATTGGATGATCTAGAATGAACTTCAAAAATTCCAAACCCGATGACAGTGCCCATTCTACAGTAGTTGAATACTTCTTGCCCCATATTAGTGTTGGAAGCTAATGTCGTTAATTTGTTCTTTGCATTTCTCCTCACCGTGCGATCCCAAAATAAACCTTCACATGTCAACAGTTTCTTCCAACACATCAAAAGTAGGCTTTGGCATGTATGATTTCTTAATACTTTCAATTAATCATGGCAAGATCCCAACTTACTTCCTCCTCAATGTGACTGAAAAGCGACTGAACATCTAATCAATATGGTCATGAGTGTGCCCAACAAGAAGGAAACCAACCTTTACCTTCTGAAAAATTCTCAATTCAAAAAGCATGTTTAGATATCCAAAAACAGTGTGATTTTTGTTTTCACAAGAAGTGTTGTCCAATTGTAGATACAAAACTTCAAGAATATTACTAGACCAATAAGAAAGCATATCATGAATTATGGTTATTGTCAGATTTGCATCATTATGAATATTTGGAGCTGTGAAGCCCTTGCCAACATTTTCCCATTGAAGACCATACAACTGACCAAGTGATACTGAATAAAATTTTTCTCTTGTAAATTTTTTGGGGTGAAAATAAAATGTGGTAGAAGTGTTATCGTCTGGTCCATACCATCAATTATCAAACCCAAATATTATTCAGATTATCATAACACTTCTTTCGATGCTTGTACAACTTTTTCCTTTCACTTTTTTGTTGTTCGTGATGCTCTTGAAGTGCTTTGACAATGGAATCTACACAACATAAAAGAAATTCATTAAGAAATACATTTTCATAGTTGATGACTATTCAATTTTAAAAGTTAAGGTTATGAATGCTTACCTCTTTCTGACCCTTCACATTTATCCCTTTTTTATTTAAGAGAAGCACATGTATTGCAAATCCCCATCCTTGTCTTCTTAGGAATACAGACATTGTTGAATTCTTTCTTCCATACCTTCACAAAATATTGATATGTAATAAATTGACCATGTCCCTCAGCACCTTTTGCATATTCTTTGTATAAGTTGTATATTTATCATCTTGATAAATTATCTGGAACATGTATTGTCTCTCTATTTGGAATACACTCTCCATGCTTTGAAAATAAATCTTTCATCCATGACATTGTAGTATTTGATAATGGCCCAAACTGTCATTTATGACATACTTCTGAATAAAATGTGGGATCCTTTTCCAAATTTTCTTGGATTATTGACAGACAAAAATTACCCATTGAATGAAACATTTTGAAAGCCTTTCTACAGATAAATAAAGACCCAATATGATAATCATAACCTGACAATGTAGATTGCATGCATGCCACTAAATATGAATTTTTCATGCTTTTATTCATTGACAAATATCTCTTCCTTTTCTCTATTGCAAACTTGAAATCCATATGTTTCAAGCAGTCTTTTTGAAAACATTCACTTGAAATGAGAGCTCTAATAGAACTTCTTCACGTCAAATATTATGCTCTACCCCTTGTATAAATAGAACATCTTGAATTGATACAAAAAGGTCTAGTCCTACTCCTCGATACAATATTTCCTGGAAACATCTCCATTATTGGATCATCATTTGTATAAGCATTTTTGTCATCATTCTGAGGAATGTTATCCTCCCTATGATCATCTATGCCTTCTTCAATGCTACCCTCATAGTCCTTAGAATTAGGACTAAATGGAAAATTTGACTCAATGTTTATTGGATATTCTTCATCATGTGCATTGTTAGTGCTGCTCTCATAGTCCATAGGATTAGGATTACGTCAAAAATGTGACTCTTTACTTACTGAAAATTCTTCATCCCCCCCCTTCATCATTGCTACTCTCATAGCCCTTAGGATTAGGACTAAGTGCTTCATCCTGTCCTTCGTCACTATTGCTCTCATAGTCCTTAGGATTAGGACTAAGTGAAAACCATGACTCTTTATTTATTTGAAAATCTTCATCATGCTCTTCATCACTGCTACTCTCATAGTCCATAGGATTAGGACTAAGTTGACACTGTGACACTCTATTCATTTGAAATGATTCATCATGTTCTTCATCACTTCTGCTCTCATAGTCCATAGGATTAGGACTAAGTGGACACTATGAAACTCTATTCATTTGAAATTCTTCATCATGTTCTTCATCATTGCTGCTCTCATAGCCCATAGGATTAGGACTAAGTGGACACTCTGACACTCTATTCATTTGAAATTCATCATGTTCTTCATCACTGCTGCTGTTGAAATATGGCAACAAGAATATTCCAATTTAATTTGTCCTTGAATTAAATTGTGAATTAAAATCAAATTTAGTCTTAACAACTACTTGGAAATAATTAATTAATTTATTTTAAATTAACTAGTTGGAGAAATTCAAGTTAGAAATCTTTCTGAAGTCATGCAAGAGTTATCCCTTAAATTAAGGAGATAAGATTGAGTTATATTTGAGTTGTAATTAGTTAACTTAGTTTACTGAGTTAAGTCCAATTAAATTAGTTCCAAAATGTTTGAGGAACTAATAGTGAGTTAACAGTTAGTTGATGCATTAATGCACTCAACTAGTGCTACTCCAGTTAACTGAAGATTCCCTCATCAGAAACTCATGTGTGTCTATTCTGAGAAAGACCCAGTTGATATTAATGTTCAACGACAGTGTACTATCAGTTGCATGTGTTTTCTCATGGATAAAACTCATGCATGCAATCAAGGATTCATCCTCAAAGATTGTGCAGTTTTGGAGGATTGATCATCCACTTGGTAAAGGCTAATCATCCACAAGGAACAGTGCAAGGAAATAGGAGCTTGGAGGGAAGAGAGGAAGGGTGGAGAGAAGCCAAGATTGCCTGTGAGAATTTGTGATGATTGTACTGACAGCTGGCTAGCTGTGAGAGCTAAGGCTTTGCATAATTCCTATATATTTCCACCATGTATGATAATACAATAGTGTGTGGTTTTTAGCTAAGGCTTTCCCCAAAATATTTTCATGTGTATTGTACCATTGATTCTTCTTCTTCTGGTTATATTGTTCAACTCGATCTTTAAGCTTACAGAAATTGATAGTAGAAGTAGGTTATAGTATTCTGCTTTGATTTATATTGCAATATCAAGTTAACCTATATCAGATTTTCTACATGGTATTAGAGCTAGATTTGTAGAAATTTTCTACATGTTAACGGAGCTATGAACAGTATACTGAGAAGAGAATTTGAAGTTTGAAGTTTGGGGTTGCAGGTGAAAATCGAATTCATATCATACTTCAAGGTTGGCCAATGGTGTTCTATGGCTTGAGACTCAAGTATGCCTTGGAAGGTAGCTCAAATTACATAGCCTAGAAAGATAGAATGGAGGCTGTATTAGAAGACAATGGCTTGAAGGAATTCATTGATCAAGAAATCCAAAAGCCAACTTCAGCTAATGTACAAGAGTTGGCTGACTGGAAGAAGTGTGTGGCGAAGGTGAGACGGATCATCCTTGAGGGAGTTTGAGACCTTATTGTCTCGAGTCTCCATGGGAAGGATACTCCATTTTCAATGTGGAAGATATTGAAGGACCTCTACCGGAACAGTAGCGACCATAGGAAATTGGCGCTCAAGGATAAGCTTTGAAGAATCAAGATGGAGAAGGGCGATACTATTTCCACATATCTAAACAAGCTCACCACCTGCAGATATGAGCTTGGCAGTGTGTGAATAACTACTACTGATGATGATATGGTGAGCCTTGCTCTCCTTGGCCTTCGAAAGAGTTGGAATAGCTACCAGGACTCTGTGAATGGAAGGGAGAAACTGTCGAATTAGGAATGACTCTGGTAAGATCTTATGTAGGAGGAGATCAGGAGGAGCACACGAGATGGTTCTTCATCCAAGAATGATGATGAAGAAAATATGGCCTTAGAAAGTAAGGCAAGGAAAGGGAAGGGGAAGGCTTCCCATTTCAAATCAAATTCTTCTCATGGAGGGAAGAAGGGTGACATGTCTAAAGTAAGATGCTTTAATTGTCACAAGATGGGACATTATGTGACTAATTTCTCATCGAAGAAGTCTAAGAAGGGATCGTTGGAAGGATCGGAAGGTAAGGCATTAGCCTCTCAATTTGAAATGGACTTTAACCTCATCATATGAATGGTGTCATCAATGATGGGCTGTGTCTAGTATCTTGATAGTGGAGCCTCATTCCACATGACCAGTGATAAAAATTTATTCAGTACCTTGGAGGAGAAAGACCTCAAGATGCGCATAGAGATGGGTGATGATGGAAGGTATAGTGTTTTAGGAGTGGGCACGGTTGCTTTTCAGAGGGAGCATGGAGCTCCTCTCACCTTGACAAATGTGATGTATGTGCTTGGACTGAAGAAGAACTTGGTATTGGTCACAATGTTGGAGGACAAAGGCTATGATGTTGTCTTCAGTAAAGAAAAGGGCATTCCTAAGACACATAGCCATGAGTCAGACCAAGAGGATAGGGATTCAGGTGAAGAATCTCTATAAACTAGAGGTAGATGATTATGCAACATTGAGTACGAAAGCAGAATTGGTGAAAAGCCAAGACATTGGCGAGTTGTGGCACAGGCTGTTGGGCCATTTTCATCATGTGGCTTTGAAGATAATGCAACAGATATCTACAAGACTTCCCAAAGGTAAACTTGAGCAAGTTGACACTGTTAAGCTCTGAAACTACATCTCTCCTACACATTTTCCTAGAATTTTTTGTTAAGAAATTTACCCAAGAACACAAATTAATTAAGGAGAATTACTGAGAGAAACAAATATAAGAAATAACCAGCAATAACCATAAACACATGAACACACATGTTTATCTGGGAAAACCCCAAATCTGGGGAAAAACCTGATCATAATGAAATTTCATTATCCTGGCCAAAACCCTGGCCAATCCGGCCAAGTGAGCCTTCACCGCTCACCTCCAGGCATTTGCCTTACAATGAAGTCCTTCAAGCCTTTTATAGGCTCCATTACATATAATAACATGGGCAGAATACCATGGGTGCACAATACCATGTGCCCCAAAACCATCACTGTTTAACACCTCTTTTGACTCTATCCCGAGTCAAGTTTACTTAAAAATTCCCCCCTTAAACTTGACTTGGGGCTCCTTGACTAACTCTAGCCAATCCTGTTAAGTGAGACAATCCCGCTCACTCTAGCTCTTACCCCCCTCAAAGTTTTTACCCAGGGTATTGTTAACCCATAACTGCCTTTAAATTCTGAGATGAATCCTTGACTTTGTTGTGGACGCTTCTCGTCCTTCAACTTATTCATGTGGAATCAATCCAACAGATGATACATATATGATTAAGCAATTAGGCATGCAGAAATCCAATTGATCAGATCTAAAGCCCGATGGCCCGTCTCAAGCCTTCAATGGAGGCCCTGACCACATCATTGATCCATATTCATACCAGATATAAATTCAATTATCTCTTTAACCATTTTCAAGGGTGATCTCACGAGCAATAACAACAAACTTCTGCGCTGATCCTTTTATCCATTGGGCTAAAATAAATCCTTCACTGAAGGCCTACATTGGAAGCCCAAGCTCTCAACCATGGCTCTGATACCAATTGTTAAGAGATTTACCCAAGAACACAAATTAATTAAGGATAATTACTGAGAGAAACAAATATAAGAAATAACCAGCAATAACCATAAACACATGAACACACATGTTTATCTGGGAAAACCCCAAATCTGGGGAAAAACCCGATCATAATGAAATTTCATTATCCTGGCCAAAACCCTGGCCAATTCGACCAAGTGAGCCTTCACCGCTTACCTCCAGGCATTTTCCTTACAATGAAGTCCTTCGAGCCTTTTATAGGCTCCATTACATATAATACCATGGGTAGAATACCATGGGTGCACAATACCATGTGCCCCAAAACCATCACTGTTTAACACCTCTTTTGACTCTATCCCGAGTCAAGTTTACTTAACATTTTTCCTCTCACCAGTACCCCATAAGCTATCAAAGAACATTGCATATTGATTCTAAAAGAGCATTTAAGTGGTTTTCTAACTATGTTTTTTTGTTTGTTATTTGAATTAGATTTTGCTCATTAGCTACGAAATGCAGCCACTTTTCACAGTTGATTCAACTTTCCGTAGTTGTTTTTGTTAAACTCTAGGTTGCAGGTATCATCAGGCAAAACAAGACATGTGGGCAGTTCAGGAATGACATGGACATGGATCAGGTCCTATTGGTTTAGCCGGATTCATTAAGGAAAGTCGTTGTCAATGGTGGTCAAACAGTGGTCCAACGAAGGAGTCCTACAACAACAGGACTCTGTTTTCAAACATGTGAAGGATTCGTGGCCATTCCTAGATCCCTGGGGTCATGTTGACAGTTGTAGACTACCCCACAATGCGAATCCAATAGCCACTTTTGATAGATTGAATAATCTTGGCAACCATTATGCTAAACTCATGGATGTTGTCCTTTTACATGTCAACTTTGAAGTAGTTTCATAAGAAAATAGTTATGTAATTTTCCCTATAAATAATGTGTTTGCATACACATAGAACTAGTTAGTTTTTGATGTCGTTTTACTATTAGTCGTTGTACGGTGCCATGAACTCATTCTGCTATTGTAACGAGAGGAGTCTTCCTCTGTTTTGCAATATATCAAGACTCTATTTTATATGACTATGTGAGCGTAATTCCAGACTGATAACGTGTTGACCAAGGTCGTGCAGAGGGCCCTTCCACGCTGAGGTTTTGTTTTCCTTATTGCTGTAAAGATTTTATGTATTGTTTCCTGATTTCCATTGCACATATTTCATAGTTATCCACCTGTGTATATTTCATTTGTTATGGTATTAACATTTCATTCCTGTACATGATTTTTCAAGCTTTGCATATTGTTGCCAACACTAATCAATGTGTGTCTGTTTCAGAATAGAGTAGGCCCGGGCATTTTCATACAATTTTTGCAATAACTAGTGACATGAGATTAGCCTTTCTGCTGACTTTGCTTTTCCTAGTTTTTTTTTTTAATTCCAGTTATGCTTTGATTTCAGTCTTATTCACTTACTTTGTTAGATAGTTTAGATATCAAATTGCTCATATCATTGACATTATCTCCTAAAGCCATAACTTAGACTACTTGGCGAGCTATCAGACTATGAATGATGTGATTTGATTTTAGTTTTACTTTTCTGCAATTAGATATCAAACTGCTCATATCATTGACGTTATCTCCTAAAGCCATAGCTTAGACTACTTGGCGAGCTATCGGACTATGAATGATGCAATCTGATTTTACTTTTATTAGCTTGTAGTTTTTGATTTGTTGGGTGCATTAGCTTAACTCATTTTTCTTTTTGTATTTAGATAAACAGCAAAGATAATGATTTCATGATCAGTAGTTCATTATTTGTTTGATTTGAATAGCAGCACATTTTCATTCTTGTTCAAGTATTAATTTCATCAATAGTATGTTCTAAGACCTTCTGAAGTGTTAAGTTCTGGAAATCATTACACAGGACATAATTGCCTTAAAATCTATACCCAAACTTGCCTTCTAAAGTATTCTTAGAACTTAGGAATAGGATTATCATTTGCATTAGGAGACAAACCGAGATAAAACCCCCAAAACAAGATAAAATTGATAAAAAATTAAGAAAGAGGTTGTCTTGCACATATAGTGCGCCACACTTCATTAGTTTACGACTCTCGGATTGATAATTAATGTAGCAATTGAGGACATACTAAATTGACTAAACATTTTGGCGCCGTTGCCGGGGAAGTGTAACTAGGTAGCCAATCTCCTACACAAAAAAAAAGAAGGGAAAAATTGATAACTTCTTGAAGTATGCTCTCCTCTTGCACCTAGTGTGATCTAGAGGATCAGAAAAGAGAGTTATAGTTCAATAATTTCTTGATTATGCTCTCTTCTTGCACCTAGTGTGATCTACAAGATTAGAAAGAGAATTATTAGCCCAACTTAAAAATAAAAAATGACATGCATAGAGCAAGAGATTCTAGGGGAAGGTTTATAACAAGGGCCAAAAGTTTGATTTTCATAACTCCATCTACTTCAAGGCATAGACAAGATACACCTCCATCATCTCCGACTCATACTCCTAGCCTTAGGGTTCCTGGAATTCAAGGGGCAGCAGCCGAATTAGGAGATTCACCCACACTATCTACTAAATCTAATCTAAGAGAAGAACCTTTCTTCACTTCTACAGGGGGACATATTGTAATCAAAGAAGTAGAATCACCTAAAGAAGAGGAGGGAGAAACTCTTCCTCATTCACCATTAATAGAAGAACCAGAGGACTCTAAGGACTCTGAGGAAACTATCATGACAAAGGAAGTAGTAGACGGATTTGGAGGAGGGGGTAGAGGTAGGGGTAGAGGAAGAGGAAATAATGGAGGAGGTAGAGGTAACAACGGGGGAAATAGGAATGGAGATAACTCATTCGGATTCCCTATAGCCGATGAGGAAACTCATACAACAATGAAAAACATTTGACCATCTATCCTCCAAAACTTTTATGGGTTTCGAAGCGAGGATCCTGAAACATTTATATTTGAGTTTGAAGTCTTGTGCCAAACCTATGACTATATGGAAGACTCTCAAAAACTCAAACTATTTCCTTCAACATTGAAAGGAGCTGCTTTGAAATGGTTCATGGGATTAGTCACTTAGTCTATTAGGACTTGGAATGATATGAAACAAACATTTTTGGATAGATACCTGGATTATTGTATGCCCACCAATCATAAGGATGAGGTATTCAAGATGGTGCAAAAGGAAGATGAAAACTTGGAGGATTCAGTACAACTTAAAGAGAGCAAAAATGAGTAACTTAGATGAGGAAACCTTGAAAGCCCTTCTATTGAAATCCATTAGAGATGAATGGATAGATATTTTAAACATGACGGGGAAGGAAGATATTTCTCAACTTCCACTCCATGACATAGCAGAACTATGTGTCCATCTCTCAAGGGGAAAATCTAAAACTGGAAAAGGGCCAAGAGATCCTTCTCTTATTAGATCAAACAAATCTGCAACTAGATTAGTAAGTAGGGAAGAGATTGGCATTATGCTTGATGAGTTCAAAACTAATATTCTAGGAAGCCTTAGTGAACAACTAAACACCCTTAAAATACAAAACAAGCAGAAAGCAGAAGCTAATTCCTTGGCCATCTTTTGTCCAAAATGTAGAAAGAAACATGCTATAAGGGAATGCCCCTTGGATGCAAAAGTTGTAGAAACATGTATGATTTTCTCAGAAAGCCATGAGACCAAGGATTTTCCTTCAATTCCTAGGCTCAAAGCTATCTTTTAGGAAGATACAAATTCAGTAGAGTCCCTTTGTTTTGTTTCAAGAAGACCTTGGCATGGGCAACAAAATCAAGGATTTAACAACCCTATGAACTTTCAGCCCCCGCCAAATTGGAATTCTTAGCAACAACCTTGGCCCCAATCTCAAAATCCATATCAATCATGGGCACAAGGGATGAAAAATCCTTATGGGAGATTTACTTAATTTTATTAATATCCTCCATCTTTTCGAAATCAACAAAATCCACAACTTCCAAATCAAAACCCACAACTTTCATTGCCATTTCCACAACAACAACCTTCTCAACAAAATCCAAATTCTCAACTCTTGCTTCCATTTCAACAAAAGACAAATCAACTACTAGCCCAACCATTGCCAAATCCCAACAACAAAAATCCTCAAAATGCTTACATGGTAGAAGGACAACAATTTCCTACCTATATGATTGTTCCTCTTAATGATGTTCTACTCAGATCTGGTAGAGTTTTAGAAAAACCTGCTATAGATGTTCAAGAGAAAAGTACTTCTGAGGAGGATTCTCTTAAAGTCAATAAAGGTTCTAAGGAAGCATCTCTTCAAAACCCAATTATTCAAAAAGAAAAAGAAAAAGAGTCAAACCCCACAACTCCTATAGTTGAGCAACCTGCATCTTCATCCACGCCTCCTTTCCCTGAAAGATTACAAATTGACAAAGGGGTGGAAAAACAAATCTTGTTGCCTGACTATGATTTTCTAGATGAATTGAAGAATGTCTGTATCAAGATCCCCTTGCTACAAGTCATTCGAGAAACAATAAAGGAGTTGAGTCTTAAGAGACCAGGAAGGAAACTAAAAGATACAAGAAGAATCCACCTGGTAGGGAAAATAGCATATATCATGATGGGAAAAATTACCATGCAGAAGTATGTAGATCCAGGTTGTCCAATTGTCAAGACACATATAAATGGGATAGAAATTCCAAACACTTTGATTGACTTAGGGGCTTCTATCAACATAATGAGTAGACAGACTCTGGAACAACTTAAACTTCCTAATCTTCTTTTTACACCCACCTTACTGCAACTTGCAGATATATCAATAATCAAACCAGATGGTGTATTAGAAGATATTTCAGTCTCCTTAGATTCTTGGGAGTATCCAGTAGATTTCATGATTTTGACTCCCAAGAGTAATCTAGGAGGACATCCACTCATCTTAGGAATACCTTGGCTAGCCATAACTGATGCTTTCATTAGTTGTAGATCTAGAGATATGTACATTTTTTATGGTAGTTTAACAAAGAAATTCAATCTATATCCTCCAGAAAAAGCAATTACAGAAGTAGAAGACAATGAATGGGTTGATGATGAAGATATTATACAATCTATCTTTACTATTTCTGAATTAGTTAAGATAGTCAAATTTTGAACACATTAGAAAACTTTGAAACATCTTCAAAATATGACCACACACAATTTCAGTTAAATTCTAATATTGAATATCTATCATCAAGACAAATGTCTCTTTACTCTATGGAAGAGTTTGGTAGCTCTACCATTGAAATTTTTCCAGGTAAAACATTGAATATCAACAAAAATTTGGAAAAGTCACAACAGGAAGAGCTAAGCAAAATCTTGCAAAAACATTCTACTGCATTTGCATGGGAGTATACTGATATGAAAAGTATTGATCCTAAGACTGACATCCATCATATCTATATCGAGGAAAACAGTAGACCAATTAGACAACCTCAGAGGAGGATGAATCCAAATCTTAGGGAGATAGTGAAAGAAGAGCTCCAAAAACCACTCAATGTAAATTTCATTTACCCAATTTCAGATAGCTGATGCGTTTCTCCTTTGGTTATAGTACACAAAAAGAATGGTAAATGGAGGGTATGCATTGATTACAGGGAACTGAAAAAAAGCAACCTTGAAGGATCACTTTCCCTTGCTCTTTATCGATCAAGTATTAGATACATTAGCAGGAAAAAAGTACTTTTCATTCTGGATGGTTTTAGTGGTTATAATCAAATTCAGGTAGCACCTAAAGATCAAGATAAGACCACATTTACCTGTCCATGGGGAAATTTTGGATTATGTAATGCACTTGCAACATTCCAAAGAGTAGTACTAGGAATTTTTCTGATCTAATCCATGATTGTGTAGAGGTTTATATGGATGATTTTACAGTTTATGGTGATTCGTTTAAGGAGGCATTAGAAAATTTGGAAAAAGTCCTTATAAGATGTAAAGAAACAAACCTTTCACTAATCCATGAAAAATGTTTTATGATGTTTACTAAAGGTATTATTTTGCGACATCATATTTTAGGGGATGGGATTAAAGTTGATAGATCAAAAGTTGAAGTCATCTCCAAGTTGCCTATTCCAAATTGTCAAAAAGATGTTAGAAGTTTTTTGGGATTCACTGGATACTATAGAAAATTTATAGAAAACTTCACTAAAATAGCATCTCCACTCTGCAAACTTCTTACAAAATACTGTGAATTCAAATGAGATCCTGATTGCCAATTAGCATTTGAAACTTTGAAAACAAGAATATCTGAAGCGCCTATCTTGAGAGGACCTAATTGGAAACTTCCTTTCCATATTTCTATAGATGCTTCAGATACAACTCTAGGAGCTGTGTTGGGACAAAAAGATTTGGTTCCTTATTCCATATACTATACTAGTAAAAATTTAACTCCTACGGAGTTGAACTATACTGTGACTGAAAAAGAGTTCTTAGCTATTGTTCATGCAATCAATAAGTTTAGACATTATATAACAGGCTATGAAATTTTTATTCATACTAATCATTCAGAAATTAGATATCTAATGAACAAACCCATTATTAATGGTAGAGTTACAAGTTGGCTCCTAATTTTACAAGAATTCAATATTACTGTGTTAGATAGACCAGGGAAACAAAACACAGTAGTTGATTTCTTGTCTAGGATTCAGAATACTAAAGAAGATTTTCCTGTAAAGGACAAGTTTCCTGATGAATAATTAATTACAGTAACTACTAAGACTCCTTGGTATGCAGATATAACTAACTATTTGGTTACAGGGAAACTACCTTCACATTTATTTCCTGGTAAAAAAAGAAAGATTATTCAGGAGAGTTCAAAATATTCATGGATTTCTAACGAATTGTTTAAAACAGGGCCAGAATTGTTGATCAGAAGATGTGTTAGAGAAGATGAAATGCCTGATATTCTCAAAGCATGTCATGATAAACCATGTGGTGGACACTTTGCTGACAAAAGGACAATCTATAAAATCCTCTCTTTAGGATATTATTGGCCATCCCTCTTCAAAGATGCAAAAAAATATTTCAAAAGGTGTGACAGCTACCAAAGAATATGGAAACCTACTCTTTCAAATGAAATGCCATTACAACCATAGGTACTCATCGAACCCTTTGAAAAATGGGCTTTAGATTTCATTGGGCCTATTAACCCACCATCTAAACAAAGAAAGTATATATTGGTAGGTACTGATTATGTCACTAAATGGGTAGAAGCCAAAGCATTATTTTGTGCTACTAAACATGTAGTTGTTAGTTTTCTTTATGGGGATATTTTTACTCGCTTTGGTGTTCCAAGATAAATTGTGATAGATCAGGGAGGTCAATTTACATCCAACCTGGTAGAGATGCTAATGGAAGAATACAAAGTTAAGCACAGAAAATCTACTCCTTACCATCCGCAAGCAAATGGTCAAGTGGAGTCTACAAACAAATTTCTTGAAGGTATCATTACCAATACTATTCATCTACACAAAAGAGATTGGGTAGATAGGCTTCTTGAAGCCTTATGGGCCTACAAAACTACATGGAGGAATACAATAGGACTTTCTCCCTATGAACTTGTTTATGGAAAAGAAGTCCTGCTCCCCATTGAGTTCCAAGTCAAAACTTTCAAGATGGCAGTTCAGTTGAGAATGGATCTATCAGAAGCCCAAAATCATAGAATGGAGCAGTTGAATGAGCTAGATGAGATCAGACAAGAAGCAATCCTAAGAACTGATCTAGTTCAATATCAAAGAGCTAAGTGACATGACAAATACATCAAGGAGAAAAAGTTTCAAGAAGGAGATTGAGCATTGCTATTTGATTCCAAGTTTAAAGATTTTAAAGGAAAATTTCAGACTCATTGGCTTGGGCCATATGAGATTGACAAAATCTTTAGCAATGGAGCGGTAAGAATCAAAACCATTGATGAACATCAAACTCCTCTTATTGTGAATGGCCACAGATTAAAGATCTATCATAAGCCACTCTCAAAAGAGGAATTTGTCAAAATCTTTCGAGATAGTTCTGCAATAAGGCTGGTGAAGAAGAATCCTTCTTCTCCACC
>Ga0115851_100347_pt2 | contig 18989 bp, 10 predicted proteins | sample InSIn2gowninarea_FD_83865 | JGI IMG/M metagenome (GOLD analysis project Ga0115851, IMG submission 83865)
TTGTGGTTTTTTGAAAAAAAGTTTATTAAAATAGCGAGGCAGTGCGGAAATGTGGGGAAAAAAAAAAAAAAAAAAAAAAACGCCCCCACAAAAAGGAGATTTGAACTCAAGACCTCTACTCTCATAAATTAGCTTATGGCTCGAAGTTAGCTTTAGCCGAAAACTAAATATTTTCCTCAATGTTTCTGATTTTCCGAGATCACACTAAGGCGCAGCGGAAAAGAGCATACGCATGAGAAAAATCCTTCCTTTCTGTTTCTAATTTGCCCAGATCGCACAGAGTCACGGGGCAAAGAGCGTACGTAGAAATGAAAGGTTCAGATCCGGTAATAAAAAAAGCTAAATAAACCGAAACCAAAATAAACAGAGAGAAAATAACTGTAAACTGCAAATAAACACTATATACCTCCAGATCTTAAAAATGACATAGCTAGGGCTATCGGAAACCTTTTCGCATGAAATGAAAGGGGTTCCTCACTAGAACAAATGCTCCCAACACAATGGAGCATTCCTCTCGGCCCGAAAGTAGTCAGAAATAGTAGATCTGGGAAATGACAGTCGGATGTAGTTCTACCAGCTTCAGATTTGGATCACCAACGGATGCGGCCCTCAAATAGCTCTGATACCATGTAGGAATTTACAGGGTAAGTTCCTCAGACAGAACACCAAAGGACACCGCTCACAACCAGATCACAGATCAATACACCAGCGTTTTGACGTGGTTAAACCCCTCAAAGAGGGAAACAATCCATGACCTGAGCCAACGCGGCCACTTCAGGCAATTTATTAATAAAAGAATGAAAATTTACGTAAGCTTCTCTCATAGACAGATTACCCTAACAATGACCCTCCATGCTCTTTAAATAGAGATCATGGACCAATCGGGTGTTAAGCCACAGATCAAGTGTCGGTAATACTGAGGAGAGAATGAACCGTCGGATCACTACATATCGTGACTATCGGATTGTAAGTTACAAAATGTACATAGTAAAGAAACACACTTTACCTAACCCTATACTAGACCAAGTTATACTTAACTATTTCCTATGTGTCGGAATATCCTAACACTTATCAACAATGATTAGACCAAACTGTTGTAATAAAAGTAATTGTCTTATAATTCGAACATTCACATCTAGTTTGTTCATTAAATATTTGATTGCAGCATGGTCAATATGCACAAATACTTGATAGGTTATAATGTAATGCTTGAATTTGTTTAATGAATGCACAACAGCCAGGAGTTCCTTTTCGGTCACTGTATAATTTAGTTCAGCCTTTGATAAGTTCTTACTAATAAAATAAGCATAAGGCAGTTTTTCATCTATTCGACCCAGGGCTGCTCCTATGGCTTTGTGTGAGGCATCAGCATGAATATGAAAGGGAAGGGCCTAGTTTGGGCCTCAGAAAATTGGTGCAGTGGTTAACTTATCCTTTAGGATGTCTAAGGTCTCTTGACAACTTTTTGACCATATAAACTCAGAATCTTTGGCTAACAAACCAAATAAAGGAGAGGCCAACTTGTTGAAGTCCTTTATGAACCTTCAGTAGTATCCAGCTAACCCTAGGAAACTTCTGACATCTCTCTGCTTTTGAGGAGGTGGGACCCTTTGGATGATAGCTATTTTGTTTGGCTCCACCTGCAATCCTTGCTGAGATATTGAATGACCTAGCACGGTCCCTGCATTCATTAACAATTTACATTTTCCAGGACTAAGAGACAGGTTCATTTCAATGCATTTGTGTAGTACTTTTCCTAGGTTAGACAGGGCTTCTTGAAAATCACATCCATAAGGTGTAAAATCATCTATATAAATCTCCACTGCATCATGGATTACTTCAGCAAAAATACTCAAGACTGCTCTCTAGAAAGTGGCAGGAGCATTGCATAGGCCAAAAGGAAGGACCCTATATGAAAAATTACCCCAAGGACAAGTGAATGTGGTCTTATCCTGGTCTTCTGGGCAGATCTGGATTTGGTTGTACCCACTGAATCCATCTAGGAAAAAGAAGGGAAGAAGACTGATAGACATTGCAACTTTTGTAATCGAGATGGCCACTTAGAATCCAAATGCTTTAAGAAGATGGAAGCCTTGGAAGCAACAATGAAGAAGCATAACATCCATTTGGAGCACTCTTCAACTTCAACTTCATCTTCGGGAATGGCACTTTCTGCATGTGGTTGTCAATCATCTCGGTCTGGTTATGCACTAAATGTATCTTCTTCTTCTCATTCTCATGAGTGGCTCATTGATTTTGGAGCTTCGTATCACATGGCCAAAAATAAAGCCATGTTTTCTTCTTTAAATGATTGTAACACCAAAAATATATATGTTGGTGATGGTAGATCTCTTAATGTTGTAGGGACTGGAACTGTTCATCTAGACAATGGTCAATTTAATGATGTATTATGTGTTCCAACCTTATCCTGCAACCTTCTATCTGTATATCAGATAACTCATTCAGGTGAAGGTAAAATCGTTGAATTTTCACCTCATGATTTTGTAATTAAGAACCTAAGAGATCCTAAACAGATTTTAGCTACTGGCATTGCTGATGATTCTACAAGGTTGTATAAGTTTCACAATTTTGGGTCATCAAATCTACCCTCGGTATTTGTTGCTCATAACGATGAAGTGAGCAAACTTTGGCATGAGCGATTTGGTCACTTAAACTATTGCTCCCTTCAGAATCTATGTAAAGAAAATATGGTGATAGGTCTTCCAATGGTATCTTGTAGAGATGGTGTTTGTTCCGGATGTGTACTCGGAAAACATCATCGGGATGGCTTTGAAAAATGTGCCTCTTGGCACGCCTCAGCCCCTTTACAGCTTGTGCATAGTGATTTATGTGGTCCACTTCCAGTTGTTTCATTGTCTGGCTGCAAGTATTTATTAACTTTCATTGATGATTTCTCCAGATGCACTTGGGTATACTTCTTAAAACTCAAGAGTGAAGTATTTAACATATTTTTGGCCTTCAAGGCCTTTGTTGAAAAACAATCTGGACATCAAATTCTTAAGCTAAGATCTGATAATGGTGGAGAATATGTTAACAACAAATTCATCAACTTTTGCACTGAGAATGGAATTCAAATGCAAGATACTGTTCCATATACTCAACAACAAAATGGTGTAGCTGAAAGGAAGAGTCGCACCTTAAAGGAAATGGCTAATTGTATGCTGCAATCTAAAGGACTTGGTCTTAGTTTTTGGGTGGAAGCAATTAACTGTGCAAATTACATAATAAATCACACTCCTACTGAGGTTTTAAAGAATATCACTCCAGAAGAAGCATGGAGCTCAATTAAACCAGATGTAAGTCATTTTCGTGCTTCTGGAAGTGAAGCATGGGCCCATATTCCAGATGAAAAACATGAAGCTTTAGAACCTAAGAGTGAAAAATGTATTTTTGTTGGATATTCTGAAGATGTTAAAGGCTATAGACTTATTCCACTTAAGTCCAAAAATGTTATCATTAGAAGAGATGTAAAATTTGTTGAAAATATATCGGCCTGCGAGCCTAGTTCAACGGATGTGCCACCTCTCCCTATCTCTTCTACTTTTGAAAATATTTCTTCTTCAGATGATGAAAGTGAGGATGAAAATCCTCCCCCACCTTCTCAGGATCCTCCTTCAGCTCCTCAGCTTCCAAAATGGGTCCGTGCTACTCGAGATGCAGTAGGTGATCTTGCCGGTGATCCTACAGATCAGCGATGTACATGTTCTTAGTTTGATAGAGCCTCTTCTTTACTGGCTCAAGCTCCAGTGAATTATGATCCTGATACCTTTGCAAAAGCTTCAGGCCATCCAGATTGGGAAGCAACTATGAATGAAGAATATCATTCATTGTTGGCAAATGATACATGGGATCTTGTTCCTCTACCAAAGGGACGAAAACTTGTTAGATGCATATGGGTTTACAGAACCAAGTATGGACCAGATGGAAAAGTTGATAAACATAAAGCTCGTCTTGTTGCTAAGGGTTTTTCACAAGTTGAAGGCATTGACTACACTGAAACCTTCTCCCCTGTTGCCAAAATGAACTCTATCTGCCTTGTTCTTTCCCTTGCTGCCTCTTTCAAATGGGAAGTCCCTCAGATGGATGTTAAATCTGCCTTCTTGCATGGGGACTTGCATGAAGAAATCTATATGGAACAACCTATTGGCTTTATACAAACAGACTCCAGCCTTGTATGTCGACTTAAGAAATCCCTTTATGGTCTCAAGCAAGCTCCTCGGGCTTGGTATGCCAAAATGGATAGCTTTCTTTTAGAATCTAGCTTTTCTAGGTGTCATTCTGACAATACTGTCTACACCAAGAAAGTGGGCAAGTCTCTTATCATTCTTGTTCTTTATGTTGATGATCTTATCCTTACTGGTAGTGATCCCAATCTTATAAACCATGTGAAGTCCAGCCTTAAAAGGAAATTTGAAATGACAGACTTAGGACACTTACATTATTTTCTCGGTCTTCAAGTCTTACAATCCAAGGAAGGTATTTCCCTTTCCCAGTCCAAGTATGCTTGTGATATTCTACGTCATTTTCACATGGAAGACTGTAAGCCAGCCCCTTCTCCCTTTCAGTCTGGAGTCAAACTTTCAGTCAGTTGTACTTCTCCTGAAGTTGATGCTACCTTATATCATCAACTTGTAGGAAAACTTTTGTATCTAACCCATACTCGTCCTGACCTTTCCTTTGCTATTGGCCTTGTTGCTCGGTTTATGCAAAACCCATGTGAAAGTCATTGGAAAGCAGCTAAAAGAATACTTCGTTATGTTCAAGGTACAGTTCAGTTTGGGATTCATTACAGTGCCGAAGCAGCTCCTCTATTGGTTGGTTTCACTGATTCTGATTGGGCTGGTGACCCTGATGATCGGAAGTCTATTGCCAGTTATGTGTTCACTCTTGGTTCAGGGCCTATTACATGGGCTTGCAAGAAACAAGGTGCCATTTCTCTTTCGTCAGCAGAAGCAGAGTATCGTGGTGCCATAGAAGCTAGTAAGGAAGCCTTGTGGCTTCGTCAGATCCTGTCAGAGTTTGGATTTCAGCAGCAGCATCCGACTACACTTTGGTGTGATAATCAAAGTGCCATTCAACTATGCAAAGATCCAGTCCAACATCAGCGCAGCAAACACATTGAACTGCACATGCACTTCATCAGAAAGCTCATTCACGACCATGTTCTTGAAGTGCAATATAGTTCAACAGATGATCAAGTTGCAGACATCTTTACAAAGGCTCTCACAGAGGCGAAGTTCACTAAACTTCGATTTATGGTTGGAGTTCAGGAAGTTGTCACTAAGGGGGGATAGGCTCTAGTGCCTCCTTCCTTCTCCTATTGTGTCATATTTGTAAATCCTTCAATCCTATCCCAAGTTTTTCTTAAGGGGGGATGTTAGGATATTCCGACACATAGGAAATAGTTAAGTATAACTTGGTCTAGTATAGGGTTAGGTAAAGTGTGTTTCTTTACTATGTACATTTTGTAACTTACAATCCGACGGTCATGATATGTAGTGATCCGATGGTTCATTCTCTCCTCGGTATTACCGACACTTGATCCGTGGCTTAACACTCGATTGGTCCATGATCTCTATTTAAAGAGCATGGAGGGTCATTGTTAGGGTAATCCGTCTATGAGAGAAGCTTATGTAAATTTTCATTCTTTTATTAATAAATTGCCTCAAGTGGCCGCGTTGGCTCAGGCCGTGGATTGTTTCCCTCTTTGAGGGTTTTAACCACGTCAAAATACTGGTGTATTGATCTGTGATCTGGTTGTGAGCGGTGTCCTTTTGTGTTCTGTCTGAGGAACTTACCCTGTAAATTCCTACAATAAGCCTGGCAAGGAAAATGTTGTTGTAGACTGTTTTTCTAGGGTAAATTTTCCAGCAGGTGAAGAAGGAATGGTGGATGACCAGTTACCAGACGAGAACTTCTTTGCTATTTCAGTTCTCTCTCCATGGTTTGTTGACATAGCAAACTATTTGGCATTAGCACAGTTCCCACCAAACTTGTCCTCCAAAGAAAAGAGCAAGATAGTAAGGAAAAGTGCCCCCTTCACTTGGATTGGGGGCAATCTTTTCAAACTTGGCCCAGATCAAATCTTGAGAAGGCGTGTCAGGGAGGAGGAAGTCTTTGACATCCTTCTGACCTATCATGATGGGCCTTGTGGAGGTCACTTTGTAGCAAAGAAGATGACATTCGAAGTGTTACAAGCAGGCTATTATTGGCCCACTCTTCATCAGGATGTAAAAAAATACACTACTCAGTGTGATTGGTGTCAAAGGATGGGAAGGCCTAATCTAAGAGATGAAATTCCTTTGCAGCCTCAAGTGACTTTCAAGCCATTTGACAAGTGGGGCATGGACTTCATTGGGCCTATTGACCTTCCTTCAAAGCAAAAATAGTACATTATTGTGTGCACTGATTATTTGACTAAGTGGGTTGAAACCAAGGCAATTAAGGCAGTAATAGAAGAGAAGGTGGCTGAGTTCCTATGGGAGAACGTATTCTACAAATTTGGGTACCTTAGGGATCTGCTCACAAACCAAGCCAACCATTTTACCTCTAGCATGATTGAAGACTTGCTCAGCCATCACAAGATCAAGCATAGAACCTCCACTCCCTATCATCCACAATCTAATGGGAAAGTAGAGGTGACCAACAGAGCATTGGAGGGCATCTTGACCAAAGTGGTAAGCAGCATCAAGAAGGATTGGGGAAAAAGACTAGTTGAGGCCACCTGGGCTTATAATACCACATGGAAGACCACCATTGGATTCACACCCTATGAGATGGTATATGGGAAAAAGGCCTTGCTGTCCATTAAATTTGAATATAACACATTAAGGATGGCAGCCCAACTAGATCTTGATCTCAACAGTGCACAGAAAAAGAGATTGTTCCAATTGAATGGTTTGGATGAATTCAGAATGTAGGCCCTCCTACATACAAAGGTAGTTCAACTTCAAAGGGATCTGGCATGATAAAAATATCAAGGAGAAGCAATTTCAGGAAGGCGATTGGGCATTGTTATATGATTCTAGGTATAAATACTTCAAGGGCAAGTTAAGGACAAGATGGATCAGACCTTATGTTGTGGAGAGATGCCATGATAATGGTTTAGTGCAAATCAGGACCATAGATGAAGAAGCCATTCCTTTGCTTGTTAATGGACACCGATTGAAAATTTACAAGAGACCTTTATCAAAACAAGAGTCTGTTGATGATATCAATAAAACAATGATGATAGTAGAGCAAGTTCCAGCTCCTCCCTCATCAAATCACTCAGAAAAAGAAAAAAGAATAAAGACTTAGGTGAAAACCTCCATGAGGTGCATGAGTCCCATCGTTGGGTTGAAAAACTCTTGAGGCGGCTCAGTGACAAAAAAAAGGAAAAAAAACAAAAAGAAAAAGAGAATAAGAAGATCCCTGGGTGAAAAACTTTCTTGAGGCACCCAAGGAAAACAACTAGGGTGAAAAACTCTCTGAGGTAGCGTAGTTTTTATCCAAATTTCTATTTTTTTTACTTTTTTAGTCATGAAATTTCCATTTGCAGTTGGGCAAGAAGGACAATCAAGGAGAAAAAGAGGATCCTAAGGAGACCCCTGCCACTCACATATTTATTTTTTCACTCATTCCTATGCATCCCTCCATCATTTTTGTCATTTTTCCACTCGATTGCTTCATTTTATACAAAGACCGTGTTTTCTACAGGATCCCCTATATTCCTACAAGATCCCCTGAAAACCTACAGGACGATCCTATGGGAATTAGAGTGACCCAAAAATCCTACAGGAAGCAATCTGAAGGCAAATGATGGACTTGTTAGGTCCCTAAAATTCACTCTCTTCATGATCTAGCACCTCACCTTGTCCACCATCATCATCCCTGCACTGACCATTAAAAAAAAAAATCAGTTTCAAGAGTTTTTATCTAGTCTTCAAAAAGTAAAGAGCATCACTTGAGTATTCTTTGCTCTCCATACTCCCACTCCTTCTCTCCATCCATGTCACCATCCTCACAACCCCATAAAGCAAAATAATTAAAGAGTTCTCAGGGAGAAGTAGCTACATGACATCCTATAGGAAATCCTGTAGTAGCCTATCCCATGGAATACCAATCACACCAGCAACAAGTCTTCACCATGATGATCCAGGATCTCCAAAGTAGCCGCATTATATCTTCAACCACATGTACCTACAAAAACAAAGAAGCCATTAGTAGATAGCAAGAGGAGGAAGAAGAATGGCATGCAAAAAATATACATAGCAACACCTCTGGTCTTCGACAACTGCAACATGGCATTGAAACCACAGGTCAGTATCCTGCTCGCTCTCTCATATGCATCATGTAGTAAAAAATGGTAAGGGTTACGAGATAGTTGGTTTATAAGTGAAAAGGTGGTTAGTTAACTGGGCCACCTTCGTTTAGTTAGCACATGCACAACCGGGTATCCTCTCACACATGACTGTAGTCAACTCAAAGATAGAGAAAGAGTAGGACAAAAAGCGGTCAAAATATGGATCTACAAGGTGGGAGCTGATTATAAGGCATGGGAAATGATGTGATGGTAGTGGGGACCAATGGTCCAAAAATAGCAACATACCTTTGCTGCCATCACACCACCTCACCCCGAATCACCATAAGAGGAAATAAAACATAGTTCCCATGCATTAATGCATTTCACCTTCTTGAAACTCCCTCAGTCAAGTTGCTCTCATACCTAGGAAACCCACCGGAAGCAATACTCCATTTTTCCACTACACAAGAATTCCTATAGGACTGCACATGAATTCCTATAGGAGCATGCACAAGAATTCCTATAGGATACACATAGACTATCTACAAGATACACAAAGACTGTCTATAAGATTGGCAGAGAAGAGTTCAGAAGGGATATCATAGGAGTTGGCCACTGCAAATAGTCTAAAGAGGTAGGTTCTGAAATTACATTCCCCTTTGCAAGTAGATGAACCAAGAACACCCTAAATTTTAGTGAATTTAGAAACTGTGTGAAGGGATTAAATACACAGTCATCTCTGTTTTGCTCCTGCATTTGAAACATTGTTTCAACCCTCTCATTTTCTCCTCAAGCTTCACCAATCAGATGACAGGAGGGTTTAATAGGAGAGAGCCCACAAACATTGTGAGAATCCAACAACACCCCTAAGTGCTTGAAATCTTCACAAGACATAATTGGATGGGGTTTTTCGAAAAATTTAGAGGGTATGATGATGGGGTGGCTCAAGAATTTTCTCTCTTCCTCACTCCACACACCAGAATCCATGCCACTATTGTAATAAGGGGCCTCACTATAGATCACACCCCTGAGCCCATTAGTAGAGTCACCACACTTCCCCTAGGAATACCATGGAGGAAAGAAGACAAAGGAGATAGCCAGGTTTCCAAAGGAAAATTCTTTTTAGAAGGTGAGGAACCCACTGAAGACAAAAATGGAGTAAGGAGGGAAAGTATGCGATATCCATGGAATGAGGTAGGCTACCAACTGATCAAATACATCTCATGTGAGGGTAGGTATAGTGTTGTCTATGGCTATCATTTCAGGATCCTTGAAAAATTAATATTTGGAGCAGAAACACCCCCTCACCAAAGGCTCATCACACCATACTTGCTTCAATCACTCATAGACTCAAGCATCAAAGTGAAGGAGGGAAATTTCCAACAATTAGCTTACCATGGGTTGATTAGGATCCTCATAGAAGATGCCCTCCAAAACCTCAGAACTCCTATAACATGGTCAGTTTTCAGAGACATGCCAGCAGAGGATGACATCAAAGCTCTCACTTATGATGTTAGTCCTACTGTAAGTGAAGAGGAAGTAAAACAGGAAGAGGAAGATACAAAAGGAGATGAGGATGAGACGGATGAAGAAGGAGCTGACACAGAGGAACATGATGAAGATGAAGAAGAAGAGGAAGAAGAGAAGGAGGATGATGAAGAAATAGAGGAGGAAATTAAGGAGGAAACTGATAGAGATGATGAATATCTACAAGAAGAAGAAGACAAGAAAGATAGAGAGGAAGAAGGCAATAGAACAGAGGGGACAAAAAATATGGAGGAGTCACCTAGGGTGTCTCCAGAGGCCATTGAGAGAGAGGCAGCAACTTCCCTCATTGTTCTCAGCACCCCAATCAAACAAAAAGGAAAAAGGCAGAGGTAGACCCTACAATATTTCAGAACAAGAAAGAGCACAAGAATAAGATAGGGGAAGCCACAAACATCAACCAAAATTCCTATTGTGATTGAATATTCCCATACACTAAAAGACAAAATGCCTTCCCCTAAGTCCCCTATCACTTATGTGAGGAGGCCTACTACTAGATCAACTTCCTCAAAGGGAAAGGGAATCCTACAAGATCCATAACAAAATCTACAGGAATCAAAAAAATTCCTACAAGATACTCTGCTGAATCTACAGGAGGCACATAAATTGGAAAGGAAGGTAAGGGAGCAGTAAGAAACTGAAGAGGAGGACCCAGAGATAAAATAACCCAGCCCCCAACCTAACCTGGACTCCTATTGCCAGTTTATTGAAGGAGGCAGGGTCATACCTCAAAAACATTCCATCCCACTGTTCTTCGAGCTTGAGAAGGAGAGGGCCATAACTCATTGGTGGATGCAGATCGCCAAATCAAAGGGGGTGGAAGACATTGGGCACATGGAAGAGAAACTTAAGGAAATGGGTAGAGAGCTAAGTGGATGGAGGGACAGAGAAGTTATAATGAGAAATCAACTAGAGACAGAAAATGCATGGCTGAGGGGACAACTGCAGGAAAGAGAGAACCAATTAGCATGTATGGCCAACCTCTCCTTGGAGGCAATCTAGTGTAGGATGCTAGCTAAATCCTACGCTCTCTACCTCAAAGAACAATGGATACAGTTTCAGATTAAGACCCTAGCACAGAGGGGAACCATGCCATTTCAGGATTACAGGCAGTTTATTGATATTTGTGATCAAAGTACACTAGAGGATACAACCGAAATGGTTGAGTTTTATTTGCACAACATGGCCCTCACAGACATGAATGTAAGTGCCAAGTTAGGAGATCTACAATTAATGGCTTTGGCATCATGGATGAACCATGAGAAGTCAAGAGCTACAGAGATGAAAAGGATATTGGCAAGAGAGCAAACTGAACCTCTTTTTATCAGAGCTGAACAATCAAATCCCATGGCCCTCATCAGTACCCATAATTTGATTGCAAATGATCCTCAGCTGGCACCTAGATATCTTGCTGCCCAAGAGCAAGCAATTTCACATTTTGAGGACATGCTTAGGCTGCTAGGATATGATAGTATACATGCTTGCCTGAGGAGATGGAACACCCTGCCATACAACTTAAATATAAGATAATATCACTCCCCTCAAAGGATGAGAGAGGCACTCAACAGGACACCTATGTATAAGAAATCTATGCAAAGGTTGAAGGTCAATTGGATAGGCCTAAAATTCAGTCCACCACTACTCTTAGGGATGCTAGAAGGGAGAAAAGAAGAAGAAGAAGAAGAAGAAAAGAGGCAGTGGGAAGAGATAGAAAAGAAAGCAGGCTTCTATGAACAAGAAGAGGAGACCACAATAGAGGCATGGGATGTCAAAGAGGTTACCAGAGCCATGAAGGATATGGATATTGACTAATTTTCTCAGAGGATAAGCAACACTATCAGTAGGGGGTGATGATGAGCCTCATCATTGGGTAATTACATGGGCCTTAATTAACCTCCTAGCTTAGTCAAACCAACTAGTCTCATAACTTATTGCATGCTTTTGATTATATTTTGTTTATGAGGTGAGTTAGAGTTGGATATTTTTCTTTGTGGTCTAATGTGCATTTAATGCAGGATTAAAGGAGAAAATCAAGGAATTTTGGCAAAGACCAAGGTAAAAACTCGAATGGGACAAGGGAGAGGGATTATAGGAGGCAAATACTCCTCATTTACTACCCCTCCATTTGAATATTCCTCCATCAGCTCGGAGTGCAAACAAACCAAATCATGAGGACTAGAAGGCAGCCGAGCAAGTGAGAGATAAAGCACCAGTTTATCTCAAGTTTGGGAGCCGAGCCTCCCTATTTTTAAGGAAGTCATTGGAGACTTCAGATGTATAAGTAGAGAGGCCTAGGACCTCAGTAGGATTTAGATTTTCATCGTAAAACTTTACTCTATTTTCGAGTTGCAAGACTTGTGACAATTATTTTGATGTAATTTGCTATTTTGGTAATAAGAATGAGTTTTGTTTTGAGCCAACACTGAGTTAACTCAGAGGGTTGAAGCTCTTGGCTTAGGGCCCAAACCTAGTAGCCAAGGCTCCTCTTGATTGTACTTGTATGTTTAGTGTAGATTCATAATTTAATTGCTAATTTGCTTATTAGATGCATTTCCATTGCAAGTAGTGTAGATTAGATTGGTTATGTGATAGTTTGCTTCCATTTGTGCCTTATTGCAAGTAACAGGTTAGAAAGGAGAAAAAGGATCACCACAAGGTTGTTAGCAGGTGTCTCGGCCTCACTTCCTCCATCTGGGACCATGACTTGAGGAAGGGACCTTTAAACATCCCCAAAAACACAGATTTCTAGTTCTTTTATGAGCTTTGGAGTTTGATGCCTTTAAATTAGTATTTGGTTAATGTTGCAAGGTAGATTTCATTGTCATCTTTTCCATCTCCACTTCTACAGTAGATCTCACTCATGCTTTTATTCCCTTCAACAACTTTCTTCATGCATAATAAAGGTAGTTGATTCATTAGTTCTACTTTTCTAGTTTATGAAAATGTATCTTGTTGCATGAATTTTTGGAAGACACACATGTTTTATGCAGAGCAGGTGCTTCAGAAGGAGAATAAGACTTCATAGCCAGTAGCCACCTTCCACTTCATCCACATTTTAGCCATCCCTTGTCTCCACCATCACCCTCACTAGTTTTTCATTGAAATTCTCCTTAACACATTGAGCGAATCTAGCCATCCCTTATCTTGGATATTGACTCCTGAGTGCTCCTAAACCTTATAACGCTCCATTCAGCCCATCACACACCTTTCCTAAGCCTCTCGACACCTCAAACACCTCATAATTAGCTCTCGGTTGTATCTTATAGGTTTCCTGTAATTCCTATAGGATCATCCTATAGGCTTTTAGTACATCCTATAGGTTTTCCTGAAATGACCTGCTTTGAGGCCGAATTGATGGGAAACCTCTAGGAAGTCACAAAAAGCCTCCTAGGACCCCTCCACAGCATCCAAACACTTCATAAACCTTCCAGCCATCCTCAAACACCTTCGATCCACTTGTCACATCCAAAAGAACAATTAGTTTGCATACTTGATTTTGTCTAAAAAGACCAAAAAAGTGAAAACAAATTTAGTTTAGTTTCTTTTCTTACACATTAGTATTGTTTGATGCTTTTTACTTCTGCAACTTAGATGGTAGCATTTGTTTATTGTTTATTTAGTATTTCTGCTTAGCATAGCTTCTTAAATGGTTAATTAGGGTACGATATGGTTTAGCATTACATGTTGGCTTTCTCCATTACTGGAGTAGAGTAACTCCCTTAGAGTAGATTTTCCTTTCTTCCATCAAAGAATAGAGCTTCTTTTGACTCTATAGAAGTCTGGCTTGGAACCCTAGTGGTCTCTTGCTAGCTGAACAATGACAACAGGCAGAACCATCACTTTTACTTGTGCATACCGCACTGTCATCTCCAAGTTTGTACAAACCTTGGGTTGATAAGTAAAGCTGGTAGCCCAGGAGTTGCAGCATCCTTGCTGCAATATTGGTGCTCATCAGCCCCCAAGATCTAAATGATTGAAATGGATTTTGGGGGAGAGGCTCCTAAGATCTGGAAAATTGAAATGCCAGAAGAAAAAGAGGAGAATGCCCAATAAACAATACCATAAAGAATTTTTTATTAAAGTAGAGAATAACTGTAAAAGCTACATTGTGGCAGAAAATTTTCCTTTTACAAAATGCGACTTGTTACTTATAGTATTTTTTAGTTACAATACCATGGATCGATTCCATGGGTGAAGGAATACCAAGGGTGGATGTCACAATACCATGGGCAAATACCATGGGTGAATGAATACCATAGGTGGATGTCACAATACCATGGGAAAATACCATGGGTGGATGTCACTTACAATACCATGGGTGGATGCAACTTACAATACCATGGGTAAATTCCATGGGTGAATGAATAACATGGGTGGATGAATACCATGGGCTGATGCCATTTTCCATTCGGATCACTAAGTCACTTGTGGACCCTTTCTTAAACCCTTCTTACACTATTGCTAATAATCAAGAATCATTTCTCTCTCTCTTGAGTATGGTTATCATAAGGAACCTGCTTATCATTTCCCTCCATGTCATCACTCTCTCTTTCCTTCTGATCATGACCTTATGGTGGCCACAAAGAAGAATATAAATGAAAAGGTCCATGATGAGTATGTTATGCCCAAGATTTCCCTTCATTTAAGATTTATGAGCTTAATTGTTGATATCTCTATCTTTTGGTTGAGAGAGAGGATCCTATGGAGTAGGCTATGTCCCTTTTTTCCCACTTCACCCATGATCCTCCATGTGTAGTAATTTTATTTTCCCACTTCCCACCCTTGTGACCTTCCATATGGCCATTCTTTCCCTTACCTTTGGATCTATTGTATGAAAAAGCAAAGGAGTAGGTGTTCTAATATTGATTGGATGATTGTTGGTTGCATTGCGTCTATGATTACACTTAGTACTTGCATGATTTGATATGCATATTAGAGTAGGATGCATTGTATACTTACTTTTGAATTAGAATTTAATATCATATTATGTTATCATACTTTTGAATTAGAATTTAATATCATATTATGTTATCATGCTAGAATCTGTGCATTTAGATTAATTTTGCATTCTAGAGTATTTTTTTATTTTTTTATAATTAATTTCTTATTGATTTTGCGGACTAGTCAACACATAGGTGATCAAAGTATGCCATCAAAACATGTTTCCCCATGTGATTAGTTTTTGATGTACATGTAACAGGTCTACAGTCCCAAGAGATTGTTGGTGTTCTCATGACCTCCCTATTTGAGTCCATGATCCATGCACTCTACTGAGAGTTCATGTCCCAGTTGGATCCAAATGTTACCCACCACTAGTGGGTGACCCCTATAATAGAAAATTTCCCCTACATTTATCTTTACTCCGTAACCAGTATCCCCTTCACAACCACTTGTTAGCTCAATGTGCCATTATTCTACACCACCTTGAACCATCCATTATGGACCCGTGCTCATCTATTATGATCGTACGTTTGAAGGTGGCACTTCCAAACTCGAAGGTATGACTTTTCATTATGTAATTGGGTGTTTATGGTTTCTTTTCTTGTAAAAATTTACACATGGATTGGTGGGGGGGATGCTGTGGAAATAATGAAATTTTCTTGTGCTCTTGTTATCTTACCTTAGCTTGGGGGTTAATCTTGTATCCTAATCCTATGGGATCTCCTTTAATGGCTACTAGATTTAGGAATGGAACTACATGGAAAATATTGGTTTTGTTTGTGCAGTCTTTCTTACCCAACATCATATATCACACTCTCCTATTCTCATTATAAGCCCTTTTCACACTTTCCTCATTTGGGTCCACATTTTTCCATTGGGTCCACAAGGAGTTAGCATACCCCTCCCCTTGCCCCCACCTTGGGTTGGGCTTGGAACAATGCCTTAGTGGTTGATGCAACTAAAAAGAAAGTTAAAAGCATAATTTGGCCACTTACAACTGGAAAATGCAAAAGATGGTCATGACACAAAAATTTAGTGCATGGGAAAAACCAAACATGAGCTATACCCCCTATCACTATGGTCCTCACCTTGATTCCTTGTGCCCCTATGAGATCCCCTTATGTCATTGAGGAACCCATGATTGTCCCTACCCGTGGTGGATGATGAACTTCCCAACCTTAAGGAGGTAATCACTACTTCATCATACAGATCATGCTCCCATCCCTCGAGCCCCGAGCAATAAAATGAAAAAAATTAATAGAAGGAAAAAGACATATGAATAAGGGTGGAAAAACAAAGGCCGATGTAACTCATTTACCATAATTTCTCCCTCCTACATTCATACACCCAAGGTATGGGACTCCCTCCTCATAGTTACCCTTGTACCATGGCATGTGGCTTGGAGCCTCCCCTTTTCCCCCACTCCATTCCATCATTATTTCAGATAGCCCCTGTCAATTAATGGATGTACCATGAACATGGCACTCCCTTATAGGTTAAAAACACCTAATAGGGTCCTTAATTAACCTCTCTTGTTAAGGAAGGTAACATTAGTACATGTTTAAAGCCCATTTGGAAGGGAATACCACCATGAAGTGTCCAAATTTTCCCTTGATTAGCAAGCTTGTTTACTCAATTTCACTAATGATTAGTTGTATTAGAAGGTGAGGATATGCATTGGATCTTATATAGGATTGTTGGTGGGTCTTCATCTTGGACTTGGTCTCCCTATACAGGGTCCAAGCTCTCCAGAGGGCCATAATGGAACTTGTGGGGCGGGCGTTGAGAGCCATGGGCCTCCACCATTGTGGAGCATTGGTTGCCACACTATGGACATATTTAGTACTACACATTACTTTTTTGTGTCCTAGTCATTCAGAGATGATGATGGACTTGGAGCACATTTCCCAGTCGTACACATGTTGACACCCAACCCTTGGTAGTTAGTCCAAAGCCCAGATGAGGTTTTGTCTATTCCAGGGAGACATGGGAGGGCATGTGTCATCCTCTAGCCCTCACTAATGAAGCAACAAATTGTTATGGATCCACTTAGAGACCACATGACCATTGATTTTTCCCCACAACCACTTGGGAGTACTACATGATCTTTTGCTTGGAAATCAAGGGGCCACCCCCTTGATCATTATTTATGGAGCCCTCCTCTTCATCATGGGACTTAGAGGGCTCATCGTGGCCTTCCGACAACCCTTATTACTCTATTTTACACTATTTCAGCCCACTTGGGATAGCTTATAATTCACTTTAGTAGCTATTTGGTGGGCTTGTCACCAAAATATATGTTATTTTCACATTAAAATATTATTAGAGGATAGATTAGGAGAATTTGAACTTGAGGAGCCTCATATAAATAAAAGATGCCTCATTTGTATTGTTGATCACACTTGGGGATTTTTTACCTCTCTATTAGAGAATTTTGGCATGTAGTTTGTGGAGTGATTTGGATGTATGGAAACTTTTCGCTATCTCTCTTCGAGCTTCTTGTTAGCAAGATTGTGGATGGATATATTCTTCTTTGTCTTGTAAGTGAAATATAGTGCTATATTTCTATTTTAATGGATGTATAATGCACAAAATTATTTTCTTATGGTGAAATAATGTTCCTTAATTAATGCGAATTAGTGGAATCATTGAAATTATTGGATTTTTTTTTCATGTGTTACTCATTGGACAAAGAATGAATGAATGTTCCTAGGGGATAATTTTCATTTGCATTCTTGAAACTCCATAATAATTTCCATTGAAGTGTAAAAGTATAAAGTTTTCATGTGGCTACATCCATAGATGGTGAAGCTACTTCTTTAGGCCTCCTTGAAGAATGAAGTTTGCCAAATCAAGATCACTTTGACTACAATCCTCCCAATTGCTAGGCATTTGTTCTAGATCCTTAGTGATCATATTAACTCAATGAAATATCATTCTTTCACCTCTTTTCTCTATCCCTCTAAGGATAAGGAGATTTTCTAGGGCTTGGTGTGAAATTTTAGGAAGGAGGAATTCTGGGACTCCGTCCAGGCAGATTTCTTCATTTGTGTCTCCTCTGGGCATCCTCAAATTTTGAATGAATTTTGATAGTGGAATTTCAAATATATTGATGCCCTAGCTATCGCACCAAGAGAAAATCCTTGAAGCTTTTTTTGACTTGGGGATTTATTGAAGGTTTTTGCTTTGTATTTCATCATTTAAAACCTTTTCTCTTAAATATAGTTGACCATTGGATGAGCCTTTACCTCAGTATATCTCTCAACCCTAAGTATCTTATAGTATTTCTCTCAAGGGGGTTTTCGTGGAAAGGCATCCTAGCTTCTCTGAAAGCTCACACTTTGATTTAATATTTCCATTAAATGAGTCATCCTTGCCTCACTTTGAACCCTAGTATAGACATATTAATCACAAGTGAGGAAAATTGAAAGTCTTGATATTAGGCACTCATCATTATCGAACATTATTGAGTGTGAGGTCTAGTCATCCTTCATAAGTATTTCTTGGACAAACTTTCAACTTCTCGTGAATATTTTGAACCATTAATTGAGCCTCACCTTGAATGGGCTTTGGATATCATTTTACGTCTCACCATTGATCCTATCATCCTAAGTAATTTCCTCCATATTGAGAATCCTCCCATGAGAAGAGAAGGGGTCATAGGTTATGGTGATAATGGGCCTTTGTACCAAATTGTTATTGTTCCCTCTAGCTTTAGCCTATTAACTAGGCCTACTATTTTGTGCAGCGACATGAACTATGATAAGACATCTCAAACCCACTTTAGGCCTAAGACTAGTTATTGGGAGAGCGGGTAACCCTCAATCATCAAGTACAACTAAGTGCATAATGTCACTAATAACAACTTGTAACCTTAAGATTAGAATGTCATATTTAGAATGGTATAGAATGGGATAATGTTGGAACAAATATCCCACTCAGAGGGGGGGTGAATCAATGTGGCAATAATTTTATCATTTCACAAGTTTTATAATTTTTTTTTTTGTAGCAATGAATAACAGTATATCAATGAATATAACAATGCATCAAGAAACCATTAACATATCAACAACACATCAAGAAGCCATCATATCAACATAAGGAGACACATGCTTTTAAATGGAAATCCATATGGGAGGAGACCATAAATTATTTTCCTTATTCTTCTTCTTCTTCAATTCATTACATAGATATTTAG
>Ga0115851_100387_pt1 | contig 18980 bp, 18 predicted proteins | sample InSIn2gowninarea_FD_83865 | JGI IMG/M metagenome (GOLD analysis project Ga0115851, IMG submission 83865)
GATGATCAACGTAGAGGAGCTTATGTATTGTGTATGTATTCCGCAATAGTACATGATCGGGATAATCTCTGTTGAATATGTGTTAAATTATTCAAAATTTCTACAATCCTCTCCTAAAGACTTTATTACTCCTCACTTCGAATTCCCCTTCATTCAGCTCAGAGTACAAGCAGCCAAATCATACACTAGAAGGCAACCGAGCAAGTGGAGGATGACTAATGATTATCTTGAGTTTTGGGAGCCAAGTCTCCCTGATTTTAAGGAAGATGTTGGTAGCTTCATTTTTATAAGTATAGAGGCCTAGGGCATCACTAGGGTTAGATTTTTTTTTTGACCTTTTGCTTATGTAAATTCTACTTCAACTTCGAGCTCATTATTTTTAAGACAGTTTCATGTAATCTTGTTATTGTTTTGATAATAAAGATGGAATCCTTTTTGAGCTAGCACTGAGTTACCTCAAAGGGTTGAAGCTCTTAGGTTAGGGCCCAATACAAGCAACCAAGCTCCTCTTTACTTGTATTTGTATGTTGTCTTTCAGTTTGTAGATCAGGTTGCTGTTAAATGTATTTCTTTTATGGTTAAGAATAGGTTGTTTTTTATGATTCAATAGTTTGCTTCAATTTGTGCATTCTATAGCAAGTTAGGTAGTGATAAAGAGAAGATTCAAAAGGCTAGCAATAGTGCCTTGGCCTCTCTTCTTCTCTTTGGGACCATGTTTTGAGACAAATACCCTCTTGCTACCCCAAAAACACAAATTTTCCTCATTCATAGGACTTCTAGTGTTTGCATCTTTTAGTAGGTTAATAGTCCAACTTTGCTTTGCTTCAGATCTTCTTCATCATGCTCACTTATTTATTTTCAATAGTATTCTTTCATGCTTTCCTTTCTTGCAACATTTCTAAGCATTTCCTTTCATAGATCATAGTTTAGACTAGTGTGATGCAAAACTTTGTTTTTCTAGATGCACTCATTTCATTGCTTGTTTGATCTTATTGGTTGATTGTCAGTTCCTTTGTAGCAGATCTCTTCTAGTAGTAGGCCAGCTTATCATCCATCACATCCTCCATCTGATCCATGCCCTATAGGTCGCCTAAATCTCACCTCAATTCGGTCTTAGTTTCCTGCATTTTCCATAGAACTTCTTCCTCTCTCCTTGAGCAAACCCAATCCTCTTCCTCTCTCTTGCTGATTCTTGGTAGACCCTAGGTGCCCTAACACCTAATTCCAACCTTCAACCACCTTTTCCACCCACTCTCACACCCTAAAAATAGTGAAAAATTCTCTCGGCCTCTTCCTATAGGCCTCCTATAGTGGCCCTGTTTTCCTCCTGTAGATTTCCTGTGTCCTCCTATAGATTTTCTTGTAGGCTTTCTTTTGAAGGCCGAGTGTAGGAAAAGCCTCAAAAAGGCCACCTAAAACCTTGTAGGACCCATCCACACCATCCTACATCCTCTCAAGTCTCAAATCCACCCTCCAACGCCACTTATCTATTGCCACATTCATACACAATAAATTATATGCATGTCAAATTCACATAAAAATACATAAAAATCCAAAAAGATGTTTTTTGCTTATTTACTTCCAGAAATAGCTTAGTTAGATGTTGTTCACTTTCTTGAGTAGGTAATGGCATTCCTTTCATGGTTTTCATAGTGCTTTCTGCAAAAGTAGGATTAGTTGGTTAATTAGGGTTTACTAGGTTTGCTTTACATTTCAATCTTTCTCCTTTCTGCAGTTAGAGTAGAATCTGTAGAGTAATATTTTTTTCCTCTCATCACATATAGAGCTTCTTCTAAAATCCATAGAATTTGTCTTGAGCTCCTAGTGATCTTGCGCCAGCTGACCAAGTGACAACCTGCAGTAAGAGCTAGTACTTGTGCATACAACACCGACGCTTCCAAGTTTGTTGCGAACTACCAGGTTGATAAGAGTAAAGTAGGCAGCCCAGGAGTTGCAGCATTATTGCTGCAATACTAGTGCTCACCTTCTTTTTGGCATCATTTCCAGGGAAGCGTCAGAGTATTCTGTGATTACTGCTTTCTTCTATCTTCTATTGCAACATTCTGCTAATAGTTTATTTCAAGAAGAGTAGACTAGTCATTTCATTTCCTTTCAAGTTCTGCATTTCTTTGCTTTCCTTTTCAAATTCTGCAAATTTAATTTTAGCAAGTTCATTTCAGTTAGTTGCAATTTGTTTTGTTCAATCAATTTCAGTTTTTCAGGTACTATCAGTGTGGGAAAAAAGGAAACAAAATCCAACCAAAAAGAGTTCCATTCATGCTACGTAGGAATAGAGATAAATCAGGAAAAAATTTGCCCAACACCCCCACTACTTCACACAGCCAACCTTCTCTCTTCTTCAGTGGCTACGATCAAGAAGAACCCTTAGGTGAAATAGCAAGACATATTTGAAGAACCTATAGGGGAATAAGAAGAAGAAAACATTCCTCTAGAGTCAATGGCTAAAAATAGAAATGTTGGGGGCAGTACCTCTTCTTCCAATTCATCCATTAAAGGTGAAATTGGAAACATGTTGGAAGACTTCAAGAGTAAGATGCTGCAAATTTTTTCCATGCAAATGGATACCTTACATATCAAAAGAAAACAAGAGGAAGAAGAGAGGGCTTTGGCCATTTTTTTCCCTAGATGCACCAGGAGGCATCCTAGGAATGAATTCCCATTGAACTCTAGGGGTTTGTTCAGTCTACAAAGAAGTTCATTCTACAGATAAGTGCCCTTCCTTCTGTGGACTTAAATTTGTATACCATGGAGTCAGAGGAGTCACTGAACAGACCTATTACATAAACCAAAGGAGGCTTCATGGACCTAGACCATACCAACAAGGGATGCAAGGGACATCTCAGGCATACTGCAACCCCAACCAAGTCACCTCCATACCTTCTTGGGGCCCCCTTGCTCATCCTTCCTGGTCTACGCCTCCTCCTTGGCCTTTCACTTCTCAATATCATGCCCAAACAACCACCCATTCATTTCAATCCTATGCTCAGCCGCAACCTCAGTGGAATGCATCTCATCAGGGGTGGAGGACCCAATATGACTCTCTCCCCACTCTTTTGCCAACACCACCTACCAAACCACAACCCCATCCACATCCATCTCAAATATACACTCCCACTCAACTACTTATACCACCATTTCCAAACCCACACATTGAAGTAGCTCAACCCATTTACAATGCTAAGGTACAACACTTCCAAACAACTCCTCTTACGCTCAATGGTATTCACCATAGCTCAAGAAGACTATTGCAAAAAAGAGATTATATTGATATCATTGAAGGACCACATCCAGAAAAAGAAGATTCAAAAGAGAAGACCAAAGAACCATGGGTTGCACTTGATGAATAGAAGACATCAAAATCAAAGATCGAGAGAGTTCCCTCATGGTTACCATCAAATCCTCCATGTATTCAAGAGAAAAATCAGCAAAAAGAGGAAGATGTGAAGGTCATGGTAGAAGAAGACATGAAGAATGATCCAGATTAGCAAAAGGAACCAAGGACATCACAACTATATTGAAACATGGTTCCAGACAATCACTAAGTTGCAGCATCACTCTCTTCCTCAACTATGCTTGATCCTTTCAAAGTCAAATCAATTGGTCTCTGAAATCTAGGTACATGTCAAAGCATACATTTCAAGCCTCCACATCATTTTGTCTATCACCTTGGTGTGCACATGGCTCCATTGGAAGTGTTCTTATACTTGAAAGTGATTTTGCTTTTCAAGTAGGGTAGGGTAGAAAAAAAAATGAAAAATAAGAGAAAAAATAAAAATCTAAGGTGAAAACCTCCTTCGAGGTGCCTCAGATTGGTTCATTGATTGAAAAATTCCATGAGGCAGTCAATGGGTTGGAAAGAAGAAAAAAGAGAAAAAGATCCTAGGTGAAAACCTCCTTTGAGGCACCTAGGTAGACCTACTAGTTGAAAACCTCATTAAGGCAGCTAGTAGGCCTAGAAAAAAGAAAAAAAGAGAAAAAAAATATAAATCCTTTCTCCATGCATGCATGTACTCCTCAACATCTACAAGCAACAAGAACAAGCTAGTACCAAAAGGAAAATTGGTCAAGCCTAGTGAAAAGATGTCAAATTTTGACTTTCTCGTACTTCGCTTAAATGATCCAATAAGGCCAAGGCCATGCCAATCCATCACCGTCACCTATTCTCACATACACCCATCATTCTCGAGCTTCTTTCACTCATTTTCCTTGCCGTCCTAAAAAAAACTGCAGGATGCTCTATTTTACCATAGGATATAAAAATACATAGAGCAGAAATTTGTTTTTTTCCCTAACTTGAAAACCATGCATCCATTTAAAAAATTGCTTCATGGGGAGATGCATATGGATGATGGTAACATGCTCAAGAAATTTCAACAAATTCCAGTGCACGGTTACCAAGAAATTGGCCTCCATCACCTTCAACCATTTTTTCATTTTCTCAGTATTCGTGCATCCATTTAAAAATTTGTTTCATGGGGAGATGCATATGGATGATGATAACATGCCCAAGAAATTTCAGAAAATTCTAATGCACGATTTCCAAGAAATTGGCCTCCATCACCTTCAGCCATTTTTAGTTTTTCTCGAGATTCATGCATCCATTGACCAAAATTTTTATATGGGGAGGTGCATAATGATGATGGAAACATGTTTAGAAAGTTTCATATCAATCCAATCTACAGTTTGGGAGATATGGACAAAACAAGAGTTCTTGTAGGAATTCCTATAGCAGCCGATCCCATAGAAGTCCAGCACTAGCAGCAAGGGACAACACATGTAGCTCAGCTCTAGCAAAAGAATAACCTACAACAACATATTAGCAAGAAGAGACAACATGCATGAAGGAAAATAAAGGCATGCAACAGAGAGAGCCACAACACCTCACAACAAATAGATTCGGATCACAGATAAGTAACTAAATTGCTCCTTTGTTTGCATTTGTGTAACTAGAGTCATGCAAAAGCAATGAGACGGTTGAGGTTGAATGAGGGAAAAGTGGCCAGTTAACTTGGCCACCTCATCTGGTTGACTCCACTCATCTGAGATGTCACCCACATGTGCGCACAGTCAAGTCCAACACAAGATGTCAAGGACAAGTAGTGGACGAGGTGTGAACTTCAATGCAATAATGAGAGATGATTATGAGGAGAGGCGACCAAGCAGGTGGGGACCAATGGTCCAAATATTGCCAATGTATACCTTGCCAGCTCAACACTCATCACTTAAAATATCCATCAAGGGTAATAAGTACTCCTCCCCGAGCATTCTCACCACATTTTCCTTCATTCTCTCCTCGTAACTCAGCTATAGTAGTCTCCTTGTGCCCCCATAGCCTTGTAACCATCATCCTCCATCGATCTCTCCCATATTCTTTCTCTCGCAATTTTCTACAGGAGAACCTACAGGAAATCTACAGGAGGGACAACAAGCTTTTATAGGAGGGGCAGTGAGTTGTTTTGAACAGAGAAAACTTGATTTTTTGCACAATTTTCGGTCTGAATAGGTAGGGTTCATGCGTGCCCCCTATTGAATATCAATATATGAAAGAAGTGGGTTCAATTTGGGGAGGAAATAAAGTCTTTAGGAGAGGATTGTAGAAATTTTGAATAATTTAACACATATTCAACAGAGATTATCCCGATCATGTACTATTGCGGAATACATACACAATACATAAGCTCCTCTACGTTGATCATCAATATAGCAGCATCAATAACAATAAAACATCAAGAGCATTCACACATTAACACAGTATGTAACCCGGGGAAAGCATCTCGCTAAAAACCCCAACTATCTGTATATTAATGATTGAGAACATGTAACATTACAAAGTACAATGCTTATCACAAGCAATCCAGTACCATGCTCTTCTGTTACACACAATACAGCTCAGATTTGATCTCCAAATCTATCCCACTGCTTGCCTGCCTCTGCTGCTCAATACCTGCTCAAGAACTGATGAGAATGACTTCCCAAACTCATTTTTAACCTGCAAAAAGTCACTCACACAATGTTGGACGTAGGCACTATTTCCAAAACTTGGCTAATACGTGAGCAAACTCATTGGCATACTCAATCCCTTGATTATGCAAGATCTGATGCACAACTATAGTCACAACTGATAGCAATCTGATTCTCTAACACCTGTCCCTGCTGAACTGAACATGCACTGACATGCAACTGAGTTAACTGATGTATTCATTAGTTGTATTATGAGTTAATAACTTGTGAATTAATTAATAACTAATTCACCCAACTCATCTTTAGTCTATTTGCCAGTTAGACTAAATACAACCAGTTTAACAAAGCTAAACTGAACACAACTCCATCAACTGTACCTCCAGTCCACTAAACTCAACTCGCTTGAGTTCTAACTGAAGTCATGCATGCAACAACTCAACTGACTCATAAGAAAAGCGTATTTCCTTCTGACAGCTGCATGGGCCACATCCGTAGCTCAAACTGAAGTGCTCCAAGAGAATAAGATCAAGTATATAGTCCAAATATTATTATGAGCTAATAATGTTTTGACTTTTCTATTTTTGACATCCAGTCTAAAAATAGACTTTTACAATGATCAAAAATAGAAGTCCATCTATTTTTCCCAACTTGATCAATCATCCATAAACAACAAAACTGTAATTCATAGACATGATCCATATGTCTAAAAATAGACATAGTCTAAAAATAGACTTGCGCCAAAAATAGCCTGCGGGCCCACTTAGTGAAGGCGACTCTTTTCACTAAGCTCCATCATCTTGTTGCAATCTCAACAAGGATAAAATACATTTAAAAAAAAAACCGCAGTCTCCTCTGTTTCTCTGTTTTTCCCAAAATTCTCTGTCTCTGTCTCCATATTTGTTTTTTTCAAAAGAGTATAGACAGTATAACAAGAGGGTTTATGAGAAAGGAGCCCATTAACTCCACTAGGCTCCATGCACATCCTCAAGTGGTGGACATATTCACAAGGGCAAACTAGATTAATTTCTTTGAGAAATTTCAAGGGTTTGATGAGGAAATTGCCCAAGAGTTTGCTCTCTCTCTAGTCCCTCACAAAAGAACTCATGCCACTTTCATTGAGGATGTTGGCCATGTGGAAAAAAAACTTAGGGAAATGGGCAAAGAGTTGAGTGCTCTCAAATACAGGGAAGCAATTACAAGAAGCCACCTTGAAACTGAAAATGAATTGTTAAGGAGGCAGCTACAAGAGAAGGAGACTCAGCTAGAATGCATGGCCAACTTATCCATGGAGGCCTTGCAATGTAGAACACCAGCAAAATCCTATGGCTTATATCTCAAGTACCAATGGTTACAATTCCAGATAAAGACTCTGGCACAAAGAGGCACAACGCCTTTCCAAGATTACATGCAGTTTATGGATCCGTGTGACCAAAACACATCAGAGGATAAGGCAAAGATGGCAGAATTCTACCTACATAACATGGCCTCACAAACTTGAATGTGTGGGACCCCAATCCCAGGCTAGGGGACCTGTAGCTAATGGCCATGGCCTCATGGATGAACCATGAAGAATTTAGGGCAACAAAAATAAAAAAATTGATGATAACCGAGCAAAATGAGCCATTAATGATAAGAGTTGAGCCATCAGATCCTATGGCACTCATCAGCACACACAACCTGCTTGCCAATGACCCTTATATTACCCCTTGATATCTCACCAATCAGGCACAAGCCATTGCACATTTTGAGGATATGCAAAGGCTACTTGGGGATGACTGTGTGTGTGCATGCATGAGGAGATGGAACACCTTACCACATAGTTTGCAAATCAAGGAATGTCATTCCCCCATGAGGCTGAAGGAGGCATTGTAAAGAGTGCCAATGTACAAGAACTCCATGCAGAGGCAGAAGGTCAACTAGATTGGCCTCAAACTGAGTCCCGCACTGCTGTTAGGCATGCTGGAAGGTAGAAGGAAAGAAGAAGAGGAAGAACAGTGGAAGGAGATAGATAGGAAGGCAAGATTATATGGCAATGAAGAACATACCACATCAGAAGCCTGGGATGCTAAGGAGACCACCAGGGCCATAAAAGATGAGGAGATTGACTAAGTTGCTCAGAGGATGACCAACACTTTCAGTAGCGAGTGATGATGAGCCTCATAAATGGGTAATTATATGGGCTCATTTTACCTCCTAACCTAGTCAAACCAATCATTCTCTTAGCTTATTACATGTATTTAATGAAGATTATTGATGAGTTTCAAGGTCAAAGTGAAGGATCTAGTGGACAAATGGCAGCAATAACTCGAAGTGGATAAAGGAGAGAAATTATAGGAGGGAACCCCTCATTTAGTACTCCTCACTTCAAATTCCCCTTCATTCAGCTCGGAGTACAAGCAACTGAATCATGCACTAGAAGGCAACCGAGCAAGTGGAGGATGACTGATGATTATCTCAAGTTTTGGGAGACAAGCCTCCCTTATTTTAAGGAATTTGTTGGTAGCTTCATTTTTATAAGTAGAGAGGCCTAGGGCCTCACTAGGGTCGGATTTTTGTTGAATATTTGCTTATGTAAACTCTGCTCCAACTACAAGCTCATTATTTTTGAGACAGTTTCATGTAATCTTGTTATTGTTTTGATAATAAAGATGGAATCCTTTTTGAGTTAGCACTAAGTTACCTCATAGCGTTGAAGCTCTTGGGTTAGGGCCCAATCCAAGTAGCCAAGCTCATCTTTACTTGTATTTGTATGTTGTCTTTCAGTTTGTAGATTAGGCTGTTGTTAAATGTATTTCTTTGATGGTTATGAATAAGTTGCTTTTGATGATTCAGTAGTTTTCTTCCATTTGTGCTTTCTATAGCAGGTTAGGCAGTGATAAAGAGAATATTCAAAAGGCTAGAAATAGTGCCTTGGCCTCTCTTCCTCCCTTTGGGACCATGATTTGAGGCAAAGACCTTCTTGCTGCCCCAAAAACATAGATTTTCCTCATTCATAGAACTTCTAGTGTTTGCAGCTTTTAGTAGGTTAATAGTCCAGCTTTGCTTTGCTTCAGATCTTATTCATCATGCTCACTTCTTTATTTGCAATAGTCTTCTTTCATGCTTTCCTTTCTTGCAGCATTTCTTAGCATTTCCTTTCATAGATCATAGTTTAGACTAGTTTGATGAAAAACTCTATTTTTCTAGATGCACTCATTTCATTGCTTGTTTGATCTTATTTGTTGGATGTCAGTTCCTTTACAACAGATCTCTTCTAGCAGCAGGCCAACTTATCAGCCATCACATCCTCCATCTGATCCATGCCCTATAGGTCGCCCAAATCTCAGCTCGATTCTGCCTTAGTTTCCTGCATTTTCCATAGAACTTCTTCCTCTCTCCTTGAGCAAACCCAATCATCTTCCTCTCTCTTGGTGATTCTTGATAGACCCTAGGTGACCTAACACCTCATTCCAACCTTCAACCACCTTTTCCACCCACTCTCACACCCTCAAAATAGTGAAAACTTCTCTCTACCTCCTCCTGTAGGCCTCCTGTAGTGGCCCTATTTTCCTCCTGTAGATTTCCTATGTCCTCCTGTAGATTTTCTTGTAGGATTTTTTTTGAAGGCTGAGTGTGGGAAAAGCCTCTAGAAGGCCACCTGAGACCTCCTAGGACCCATCCACACCATCCTACATCCTCTCAAGTCCCAAAGTCACCCTCAAATGCCACCTATCTGCTGCCACATTCACACACAATAAATTATATGCATGTCAAATTCACATAAAAATCCAAAAAGATGTTTTTTGCTTATTTACTTCCAGAAATAGCTTAGTTAGATGTTGTTCACTTCCTTGAGTATGTAATGGCATTCCTTTCATGGTTTTCATAGTTCTTTCTACAAAAGTAGGATTAGTTGGTTAATTATGGTTTACTAGGTTTGCTTTACATTTCAGTCTTTCTCCTTTCTGCAGTTAGAGTAGCATCTGTAGAGTAATATTTCTTTCCTTTCATCACATATAGAGCTTCTTCTGGAATCCATAGAATTTGGCTTGAGCTCCTAGTGATCTTGCACCTGTTGACCAAGTGACAACCTGCAATAAGAGCTAGTACTTGTGCATGCAACACCGACTCTTGCAAGTTTGTTACAAACTACTGGGTTGATAAGAGTAAAGTAGGCAGCCCAGAAGTTGCAGTGTTATTGCTACAATACTGGTGCTCACCAAGTTTCCTAAGAAGTTTCTTTGGATCATCAACAATAGGAGGTGGATTTGGGTTAGGATTTGACCTTGCATGTCTTTTAGGAGCCAAAAGTTTTACACCTTGAACTTGATGTGATTTCTTTAATCAGCCTTCTTTAGATAGTAGAAACTATCACTTACAGAACTAATCTTGAATGCACTTATAGAACGAATCCTAGGAATAATATATCAGTTGTTTCCCCAAAAATGATACAAAAATGTTATCCTCCAAAATGTTCCTGGCTGAGAGGAATCAACAGAGGTAACCACAAACCAAGCTTTAAGTTTAGTATCTAGCCCTACCAAACCAGAGGGGGCTCTCTCTATGATATCACAACCAAAGAATTGACTGGAATATATAAGGATTATAGGCTAGATATGCTAGGCTCATGTAGGTTCTAAAAATTTAAGGTTTTGATGTTGGATAAGGGATGAAAACCAAGTAACTAGGTTAAAGGATCAGAGGGTAACAAAAACAAAGATATAAAGGAGCAAGGTAGCAATAGTTTTGTGATGGCTTAGGGTTTTTCAGTGTAGTGTAGTGTTTAGAAGAAACAAGAGGTATTAATGAGCATGTACATCATGAATTCATTAAGCAAGAAATAAAATAACACATAATGATATTCCCATCAAAACAGATCTTTGTGCAAAGAATTATGCTTATAAACTTTAAGGAAAACCACTCAAGAACTGATGAATGGAAAGAGAATATGAATATATTTAATATAAAACTATAATAGAGAAAATACAACATCACAAACTCACTGCATATGAATTCCTAGATAATAGCTGCAACTGCTCCTTTGATTTCCTAAAAATTCTCAAGCACAAGCTACAAGAGTTCTCTCCTCGGATGTCCAACCCTTCTCTCTGATTAAGAAAGTGATACATATAGACCAAAATAAATAGTTTCACCAGCCTCAGGGGTCGAATCCATGAGTGGTGGAACAATTCCCAAGAATATCTCAACCAACAACTGAGACAGAGAAGGTTGAATACAAACTCTTCATTTATACTTTGACTTGAGTTTTTCTATTTAATGAGGCCTATGTTTACATAAAAAAACTTTAAAAACTAATTACCCACTATAATATCATATTTACATTATGATTTAATCAATTACATCATTTACGAAGGTAAAAAGTCAAACTCGGTCAAATTGATGAAGAAAATCAGCGTCTTGGAAAAGGCGTAGCGAATCTAGAAAAAGTGCAGCGTGGCTGAGGAAAAGTGCATAATGATATTGCAAGCCACGTTTGGAGGTCCTCCTAAACTCCAAATTGATCTCATGATATCTCACTGGAAATATTTTGTTGTCTAGTTATCCGCAGTGCCCTCAAGCACTAAAAATGATGAATTATATCTCCTCAAAAGTAACTTCTCCCCAGATTGGTCAAAAAGTGTAGCATGGCCTCTAAAAACAGGGTAGAAAGGTGTTTTTTAGGTGGTCTTTGGCCATTTTAACCCTGTAAAAGTTGATGACTTGGGCTGTGAGGTGTCAAAAGTTGATGTAGGAGCCAATATCTATCCAACCATATAGAGTTTTTTCAATTTGGAGCTCTCCAGAAAAGGCGCAGTGTGGCCCACTCTACACTTTTGGCAAGGTGAATGTGCCAAAATATGCAAAAATTCTCAAAAACAAAAATTTCTCCAAAAATCTTCAAATTTGGTATATGAGGTCACCAAGTGTTATGATATTCTATGAGGGTAGCATCAGCAAGAAAATATAACTTAACCTTCTCCTTTTGATTGATTAGGGTTTTTCTTAGCCTTACTTTCATTTGTTTGACCTTTTCTCTCAAAATCAAGTTCCTTGTGTAATAATGGGCAGCCATGTGTTTTTGTAGCCTCTTGTCCCTGTTAGCCCTTCTGAGAAGATTCTCCAAATGATCATTTACTTTTCCTAGCCAATATTCCTTGTATTCATTGATTTCCCTGTCAATAAGCTCATTAACCGTGATTTTCTTTCTTAGTTGTTGAAGTGCCTTTTTAAGGCTTCTTGTCTTTAGTTTTTGTCTTACCACTTGCTTTTGATTTTCAAATGAGTCCTTTACTTCTATCACTAATTTCCTTTAGTCTCCTTTTTCAATTTCATAATGTACTTCTCTTGAAGCATTTTATCAACTTTCAGCTACATGTCTTCCTGTTGTAGGCATGCTGCCAAAGCATTTTCCCTTGTCAATTTTCCCTGCAACCTCTTGAGTTCATTCTCCTTGTCCACAATAGGATGCTCACTTTCCTAGGCTCCTCATAATCCTTCAAAGTAATATCATCAACATTAAGTTGAAAGGAGTCATCATCTTGGAAAAGTGTCTCATGATGCAAATGTGATCCCTGTTGTGCAGATGTAGAAGGCTTGGCCCCTTCCATGATCTGTGGAGAAAACATAAGAATGTTCCCTCTTTGATAGGATTTGACCATATTATCCCTTCCTTTCTTCTTCTTCAATGTATCCCTACTAGATGAACCAATTTATGTTTGAGTAGGGGGTGTTGATGATGAAATAAGTCTAGTAGGCTGGTTTGAAGAAGGAAAAAAGACCTCTACTTCAATGAATGTCTCCAAGGCAATGTTTAGCTACTTAAGATGATGAAGGACAATAATCTTGATGAGGGAATGATGAAATAGGTTGTTTTTTTGTATCTCATTGTTTCTATGTTGCACCTCGTAAGCCATCTTACCTATGCTCCTATAAAGATAGTAGGGTATGTTGAGCAGTTTTACCCTAGTGAGTGCATAAATAATCTAATGTGATAGTTGTAGAGTCTAGAGATTCTCCCCTCACAAGTGAAATACTTCATGATGATTTTCATTAATGGTGAAAACATCTCAAGGAGTTGTCCAAAAGGAAATATTTTCTTGATTTTATCTTTGTATAGAGCTTTGAGGTAGGGTTGATACTGTTGAGCATCCAATTCTTGAGTCTTAAACCATTTTTCACCAATATTTGGTATCCCTATAGCTATTGTTATGATTCCAATTTAGATGGAAAAATTTACCCATGCAATTGTGAATTTATCCTTTTTAATTTTTATGACAAACAATCTGGTCAATTCAGCATGATATTGAAATTTTTGCACCAACTCACAAACTCAAGACACCCTACATGTTGAAAACACTACTTTGCAAGTGGTGAAGAAAATAGCTCCTGAGTATTTGGAGGTTCATATCTTGAAAAGTTTCCACCCTTGTTATAATTTTTCTTCTCCTCCTCTATAATCTCCTCCTCCATAATCTCCTCCTCAATAGCAAACTATGAATACAAACCTTAAGGGGAAAAACAGGGGAAGGGAAAGAGGAAATAGGATGATGGGGTTAGGGAGGGGAATTAAGTGTGGAAAAAATTAGGTAGATATGGAAGTGTGTGAGGGAGTTTTAAGAAGTGATAGGGAGTGGAATGAGTGAGGGATATGGGTCATAGAATTGATACACAGGCCCAAGGTATTAGGCTGCCAGAAATGCAGCGTAGGGGTAGGGTTTGGCTTTAGAGACTTAGGGAGTATGAGTGTGTGGTATTATGGAGATAGGGAATAAATATGAGTGTGTAGGAGGGTATGCAGATGAAAATGAGAGGAAATCATGGGTTTTAGGGATTGTAAACTAGGAATGAACAATTCTATAGAAAAGTGCAGCGTAGGAAGAAATGGATGATTTTTGCACCATAGGAATTGAGAAATTAAGTGATAGAGGAGATGGAGTGGTTGAACTTACTTGTTGTAACCCTGTGGAGGCTTTCTTACTATTGGAAATCCTATGCAATTCTTCAAAAACCAATTTTCCCAAAAGCAGAGCTTGCCTATAAAAAGCGCAGTAAGGACTGCAAAAAGCGTAGTGAGGACTATAAAAAGCACAGTGTGCCCAGTGAAAAGCACAACGTGCTCCCTAAAAATGCAATGAGGTGGTTTAAAAACACATCGAAAGAGTTTGAAATCAATATTTGGAATTTCTTTGGTCCTAAAAATGGTGACGAAGTGATTGATGATGAGTGAGAGCTTATTTAGAAATGAAATGAATGAGAGAAATGAACAATGATGGTCTTTTATAGCTTGTGAGATTAATTTCTTTTCATAGTAGTGGGGTGGCCCACACTATGTCTTTCTCACTTTTACTTTGGAAACCATGTAGTTTAGGAACTTTTGAATGCATCTTGAGATTATTTGAAACTTATTACAACATATTCATTTGAAATAAAACGTTTTTGAACCAATTTGTATCACTACTCCTTCACATGCCAATTTTATGAATGGAATGAGAAATTGAATGAATGAAACCCTAGTGACCTAATGGATGAACAATGAACTAAATGACAACCGTGATACTAAAACTAAGATGACCATGACACGTTTCAGAGATGGCACATCCAAATGTGTGATGGCAGTGATTAGAACATGAAAATCTTGAAGAAGCAACAGTAGATTTAGATACACTAGCCAGTGACCAAATTTTATTCTAAAAACATAGTGACATGATAAAATTTGACTTTGAGACCCCTAACAAAACTTGGTAAAAGAATATTTGATCACTGGTGATAGGAAAAACTGACTGACAGTAACATTGGCTGCAACTAGGGGTGGAAAATCCTTGGAGGTTTCAAGAACACCGTAGACAAATTAGCCTTATTCGTTGGGCATGGAGTCAAAAAGCAAAGGCTAAACTCAAATTGAAAATTGGCTAACTGACTTTGACAGACAAAACAAAATGAACTGAATTTTCAAACTAGTAGTTGATCAAAGAAGCCTTATAGCCTTCTCCTCGGGCTTCAAACTCCTATGATAGCCACTTCACACTCGGACATGAAAAGTAAACTGGTATGTATAATGATAATTAAAACTTCCAAAAATTTCTTCAAGTATGGTAGTGCTTGAGAAGCCTACCATTGATCGCTCCTCTTGAATAATATTGCCCATTCATTTTTTCCAATAGATAAGCATTATTTCCTCTGAAAACTGACATTTTGTATTATCCTTTCCATAGATTTTCAAACTTACTATGCTTGCCCTTTTCTTCATTCCATGCATCCCAACAAAGAACCACATCACCCATGTTGAAGTTATCTTCTTTAGTCTTGTAGTCATAAATATTTTTCATCCTTTCCTGAAGTTTAGAAGTATTTTGAAAAACTTCTTCCCTAGTTTGTTGTAATTTAATGGATCATCTGACTTATTCTTCGTTGCATATCATTTGGTTCGCTGCCCATTTCTTGCAAAATTTTCATAATCGGGACATCCATGGATGAAGGAGAGACAGTATCAACCTTGTACACTAACTGAAAAGGAGACATGTCTATGGATTTCTTATTATTGACTCTGTCTGCCCATAAAGCATTAATGAGCTTTTTATGACATTTTTTCTTACTACCTCTAAAACTTTTTGATGATGTTGATCAGAGATTTATTGGAAGATTTAGCGAGCCCATTCCCTTGCAAATAATAAGCAGTTGAATGCCCCAATGTGATATGGTACTTCTCACAAAACTCTACCATCTTCTTGGACTTAAAAGAAGTAGCATTGGCAGTGATTATTTTATGCAGGCAGCCAAATCTAGACAAGATATTAGTTTCAATAAACTGAATGACAATAGAATCAACAGCTTGCCTGGTTGGGATTGCTTCAATCCATTTCGTAAAGTAATCTATGGTTGTTAGGATACACTTGTGTAGTGCAAAAGATGAAGGATGGATTTCCCCAACAAAATAAAAACCCCATTGCTGGAATGGAGCTGAGACTAAAACTGGCTGCAATAGTAATGGTAAAAGTTTTCTTTCCCCCTAAAAAATATGGCATTCATGACAGCTCATCATTGTGTTATATAGATTAGCAAAAAGAGTAGGCCAATAAAACCTATCCCTCAAAATTTTGTTGGCTGTAGATTTCCAAAAGAGGTGGCCACCATAATCTCCTTTGTGGACATCAGTCATCACATATTTTTCTTCATTTTCAACAAGACAATTCAGCAACACATCACCCGGATCTTTCCAAAACAAAACACCATCAAGAATACAATACTTTGAAGCTTTCAACTTTAATGATCTACTTTTACCTTTGGGAACTTCCGACAGAGGATTTAAATGTTGTAATACGTAAAATATGTCTGAATACCATGGAGATGAAGTGAACATGTCCAATACCTGTACCAGTGAATCTTCTGTTTCTTCTTCAAAGAGGACAGAAATTAGACTAATATCTAATGCATGCAAATTAGATTCGACCATGATCTTAGCCAAACCTTGTCCCTTGATGAGATTTGTCGGCTTTATCTCCAAATCATATTCTAACATTGCTACGATCCATTTTCCCTGCCAACCCTCTAGAAATATCTGCATAAGAACTTCTTTTATTGTCATTGTTGGAACATAAGCTATGATGTGGGAATGTCGAATGTATACCTGGAAATATTTAAGCACTTTTACCAAAGCTAAAGCCTACTTCTCAATAATATTGTATTTTAGCACTACATATCTTGTTGTTCGACTGAAAAAGTCTATGGGTTGTTCATTTCTCGGATCCCTCTTTTTCATTAGGAGAACTCCTAAAGTATGCTCAAAGTTGAACGAAAATATAATAAAATCTGAAGTATAGTTGAGACTGATCAAAGTAGGAGGAGTATATAATGAAAATTTAACTGCATTGAATGAATTCTTGGCATATTCATACCATCTTACCTCGTTGTCCTTTTTTAGCATGTCAGTCATATCTCTCAAGTATTCAACGAGGTTGGGGATGAATCTCCTCAAAAAGTTAATTTTCCCATTAAATGATTGAATCTCTTTCTTGTTCCTTGAGAAATCTAACTAGTGAATTTATTTAACTCTTGTTGGGTCAATATGGATGCCATGTTTGGAAATGATGTGCCCCAGTAGCTTGCCTTCCTCCATGGAAAATAGGCTCTTTTCGGGATTGAATGAAATGCCAAATTTTTTCATCTCTAAAAGACAATTCTTAGATGATGTAAGTGTTCTTCATAAGATTTAGAAAAAAATGTGAGATCATCTAAATAAATAACCAAAAAAATATCCTTTTCGTTGGTGAAATCGATGTCCATATCCCGCTGAAATGGCACCCCTACATTCTTCAATCCAAATGGAATTTTGGAGTACATAAATGTACCCTGTGGTGTTTTGAAAGTTGTTTTTAACTGATCACCCCTGTGCACTAAAATTTGGTTGTAGCCCGAGTATCTATCAACCAATGACATCCTGAAAGACCCAACTACCCTCTGGAGAACATGGTCCATCTTCGACAAGGGATAATTATCCTTCAAGGACACTTTGTTTAAATTTGTGAAATCAATAGAAAGACGAATCTCCTCCGTCTTCTTTCTCACAAGCACAAGATTTGACAACCATTCAGAAAAATGAATAGGAACTATAATACCATATTTGTAGAGTCTATTTACCTCTTTCTCAATGGATGGAAATAATTTAGGATTAATCCTCCTCAACTTCTGGTGGAATATAATTTTATCAAGATTAACAGGTATAGTGTGTTGAATGATATTCTTATCATACACCTTTAAATCTGAATAGTCCCAAGAAAATACATCAGAAAATTCTGCCATCAAAGCGATGTACTTTTCATCTCAGGAGATAAAGATTTTGACAATTTGACCATCTTGGCCTTATCTGCTGTACTAATGTTTACATGTTCAACACTTTTTTTGTGGGGACCATGGTGGGATTTTTAGCGACATCATCATGATCAAATAACTCTTCCAAAGGTACAAGACCTCATGGAATGTTAGTTTCTTTCAATTGCTACACTTCAACCTTGGTTGCTTCAATTTCTAAATCACTCATGAGATGCATCATCAATATGGGAATTCAGGAATTCATCCTCCATCTACAGAAAATTGTTAATCTGTTTTTCATCCCAAAACACCTACCAATATTTCATATTGTTAGGGACTGCTAGTTGGTTCTTAACATGAATTGAATACTTCTTATTTGAGTGCATAGGAATCTTAACCATACTTGCTGTAGTAGCAAGGGAATCAGCCATAATTTTCTGAGTTCTGGGAATCAAAGACAGTATATTCTAAAAAAGTGTTAAGAATGTCAAGGATAGCATTTCGATAAGCTCGCATCCTTGGATGCTTAGCCTGGGACTCTCGTTTTACCTGTTTAATTACCCACTCGGAGTCACCATAAACTGAAATGATCTTTGCTCCTAGTTTTTTCAAAATTTTAAGGACAACAATCAGTGCTTCATACTCTGCCTCATTATTTGAGCCATCAAAAGCTAACTTATAAGAACTCAATCTTACATTAAGAGGAATTTAACATAACTGATGCAAGGGACCATGAATCCACATGCCAATCCCAGTTCGGTCTTTACCCAATGCACCATCAAACTCCATGGTCCAAAGAACATCTTCTTCATTCGAAAACAGAAATTCAGAGGGTTGATCTGTCTAACTTTTTGGAGAATGACTTGTTGTCTCAACAATCTCTATTTTTTGCACTGACTCAGTAATCTTTTCAGGTTTTCCTTTTCTTAAACAATCAAATCTTCCTATACACTACTTATAACACCTGAAACATCTAAAATTTCTACAAGATGGCTATCATCATCTACTGGATTCATATCACTATACAAAATGGAAGACTCTAGATTGGTATGTACAATGTGGATGGGGTGATTATTTGGTTTTTATTTGCTACTAATCATGAATTTCATAATTTTTCTCCTATTACAATTTTCTAAGCTACCCAAATACTGGTATAGTAGCATATTAAAAGTCAAGTTACAAGGTTGCTTTCATCTTTTCCCCCCAATATCATG